>Ga0208134_1000338_pt1 | contig 30739 bp, 37 predicted proteins | sample VirMetDEL_Mar_31_FD_184515 | JGI IMG/M metagenome (GOLD analysis project Ga0208134, IMG submission 184515) | Aqueous microbial communities from the Delaware River and Bay under freshwater to marine salinity gradient to study organic matter... | ecosystem: Environmental > Aquatic > Marine >...
GCGTAAAATCTGGTCGCAAAACTGTGAGACTCACATCTTCACAGGTAGCAATAGCTAAAAAATTAGGTGTGCCACTAGAAGAGTATGCAAAACAAATAAAACTCACGGAAGGAGCATAAGCATATGAAAAAAGACGAAACACAAAAAGTAACTTCTCGTGCGAGCCAAACTCGGTCAAAAACTGAAAGACCAAAAGAGTGGGCTCCTCCATCTTCTCTAGATGCACCGACTGCGCCGGATGGATTCCGACACAGATGGATACGGGCAGAGAGTTTAGGATTTCAAGATTCTAAAAATATCTCTGGAAGATTAAGATCTGGATATGAATTAGTGAGAGCTGATGAATACAAAGATTCTGATTATCCTGTAATCACTGATGGTAAATACGCAGGCGTGATTGGAGTAGGTGGCCTTGTACTCGCAAGGGTGCCCGAAGAAATCGCGAAGGCAAGAACTGAATACTTTAAGCGTCAAGCTCAAGGTCAAGACGAAGCTGTAGAAAACGATTTAATGAGGGAAGAGCATAAGAGTATGCCCATCAATGTTGATAGGCAGTCTCGCACAACCTTCGGTGGCAAAAAGTAATTTTACTTAAACCAACGAATTAAATTAACCGAACTGGAGGCCCTTAGGGGCAGGTTCATAAGGAGATAAGACTATGGCTAATAGACAAACAGCAGGATATGGTTTTAGATCGGCTGGTACTTTAGGTAATACACCTGCGGTACAAGGTTTATCTAAATACTTTATCGATGCCGCTGTAGACATTGATTTGTTTTACGGCAGCGCAGTACAAGTTACAGCAGGTTATGTTGTAACAGCTGAAGATGCAGCTACGGCTGAATCAATTGGTGTCTTATATGGTATCTTTTATGAGGATGCGTCGACGTTGAAACCAACGTTCAACAATCATTATAATGGTGCTATTACACCAGCAACAGCAAAAGACGGCGGTGATATCGTAGCTTTTGTTAATGACTACCCTTGGCAAATCTTCCACGTAGCAAGTGATGCAGCAGTAGGAGCAAATATTCCTGCAGCGCACGCAGTTTACTTAGATACTTTCGATGTAAACTCAGCAGCTGGAAGCACAACTACAGGTATGTCATCTAACACACTAGATATCGGCGACTCACACGCAACAAATAACACTTGGAGACTATTAAGAGGTGTTGAAGACCCTGAGAATGGGGACTTAACGGCAGCATTTTGTAATGTTGAAGTTGTTCAAAACTTGAACCAATACATTGATAGTTCTGGGTCATAAGGAATAGGAGAATAAATTATGGCAATATCACGACATCAACTCGTAAAAGAGTTAGAGCCAGGATTGAATGCACTATTCGGCCTGGAATACAAAAGGTATGATAATCAGCACGCTGAGATTTATACTAACGAATCATCTGACAGAGCTTTTGAAGAAGAAGTAATGTTAAGTGGTTTCGGAAACGCAAGTGTAAAGAGTGAAGGTTCTGGAGTAGCATTTGATAATGCACAAGAATCTTTCTCTGCTAGATACACTCATGAAACAGTTGCTTTAGCATTTGCTATCACTGAAGAAGCTATCGAAGACAATCTTTACGATAGAATTTCTTCTAGATACACAAAAGCTCTAGCAAGATCTATGAGTAACACTAAACAAGTAAAAGCAGCAGCACCTTTAAATAACGGTCTACCAAGTGTAGATGGTTTTGATTCAGGTGATGGTGTTTCTTTGTTTAATACTTCTCACACAACTGTGAGCGGTACTAGCGTTAAAAACACACTTACAACACAAGCAGACTTAAACGAAACTTCATTAGAGCAAGCGATGATTGACATTGCTGGTATGACTGATGAAAGAGGTTTAAGAATTGCAGCTAAAGCAGTCAAAATGATTGTTCCATCTGCAAACCAATTCCAAGCTGAAAGACTTATGAAGTCTCAAGGTAGAGTTGGAACTGCTGATAATGATATCAATGCATTAGGATCAATGGGAATGATTCCTCAAGGTTACAGAGTGAATAATTTCTTAACTGATACTGATTCGTTTTACATTATCACTGATGTACCAAATGGTATGAAAATGTTCACTAGAGCACCATTGACAACTGCAATGGAAGGTGACTTTGATACTGGTAACGTTAGATACAAAGCTAGAGAAAGATACTCATTTGGAGTTTCTGACTTTAGAGGTATCTTCGGCGTTGAAGGTGCGTAATCAATAAAACTTTTTGTGGCCGGACATAGTTCGGCCACATTCAATAACTAATACGGTGAGAACATGAAAAAATTCCTAGTAAACATTTGGGCGTACGATCACTATGCAAAATTTGAAGTTTTGTCAGAAGATAACGCTACTGCTCTTGAACAATCAATCCTTGACAAGTTGGGAGAAAAGAGTATAAATTGGGAATATCTTGGTATATCTTATGATAACCGAGTAAACAGAATAACCTATGAGGAGGTTATAAATGATACAAGACCTATACAAACAAAAAAGGTCCTTGGAGTTGAAGTGGGAACAGGAGCATCTGTCTAATGGTAGATACACTCTTGAAATGGTTCGGATCGATGACAAAGTCAAAGAAGTTATCACTGAAATCAAGCTTGAAGAAGCTAAAATTGCACATAGACAAAATACTGTTGAAGGTGCGGCTCCACAAGTTTCTGTAGCTACTTAATCAAAAGCTACATTGCTGAAATGCATAAATACCTTAGGATCTCTTGCACTCTACTAAAAAATAACATATAATTTTAACACTATACAAAAATAAAAACTTAAATGTAGACGCGTATAGTCGACATCCCTAGGGACTACATTTAAAATATCTAGGAGGATATTAATATGGCAAATACAACTTTTTCAGGTCCGGTACGATCTGAAAGCACACTTAAAACTGTTAGTAAAAATGCTACTACAGGAGCAATTACTGAAGTTATCACTATGGGTGATGCACCAGTTGCATTAGGAGATGAAGACAAAACTCTTGATAACGCAACACACAGTGGAAGAACTCTTGTAGTTCCTGCACTTGCAGCTAACAGAACAATTACATTACCGGCACCAGTTGCTGGTGCGCACTTTAAATTTATTTATGGTGGCGCCGCGGAAGAAGCAGAAAATTTAATTATAATAACACCAGGAAATACTAATTTCTTTATTGGTGGAGTTATTCATTTAGATTCAAATGCTGATAACGTATCTGTTTATTCTGATGGAAACTCTAACTCAAAACTAACTCTTACAGATTTTGGTTTATTTGAAATAAATATATTAGCTAAAGATTCTACTAACTACTATATTTGGGGTCAAGCAGAAGGCGCAGACGTGCCTGCATTTGCAGATCAATAACATATAATTATGATGGGGCTTCGGCCCCATCTAGTAATCTTAATTAAGGAGGGATTATGGCAGACACAGTAACAGGACCAACTATCATGCAAGAAAATGATGTTAGAGTGGTTATTAAATATGTAAACCAATCAGACGGATCAGGTGGAACAACAGTATTTGGAGATGTATCAGCAATGGCGAACAATGCAGATGGTGCTTCTTGCTTACACTTAGTTTTACAAAGAGTTTGGTATTCATCACAAGGTGGAGACGGTGGAGATTCTTACGTTCGTATGGATGAAGAAGACGATGACGGCGACATACCTATTATTGGTTTAACAGGATCTGGTTATTGGGACTTTAGAGAATTTGGTGGGTTAAAAACTGACAAATCAAACAACACTAACCAAAGTGATGTTAACCTTGTAGTTCCTAGCACAGCAGATGCTGGTAACATGTATACGGTAATAGCAGAATTTAAAAAATTATATTAGGAAGGTAGCAGATGGCTAATACTACTTCCGGAACAGTAACGTTCGACAAAACATTCGCTGTTGATGAAATTATTGAAGAAGCATACGAAAGACTTGGCATACAAGTTAGTTCAGGTTATCAATTAAAAACAGCAAGACGATCTCTTAATATTTTATTTCAAGAATGGGGTAATAGAGGTATTCACTATTGGGAAGTAGGTGAAGCTAATATAGATATAATTGAAGGACAAGCTGAATATACTTTTTACAGAGCAAGTGGTGATGGAACAAGTTCTGTAACAAATCCAGCTGGTATTTATGGTGTTGCAGATGTTCTTGAAGCAACTTTAAGATCTAATAGAACCCAAACAACACAAACAGATTCTTCTTTAACAAAAATTTCTAGAGCAACTTATTCTGCATTATCAAGTAAGTTATCTAAAGGAACACCAGCACAATTTTTTGTTCAAAGATTCGTGGACAAAACTACAATAACAGTTTACCCAACAGCAGATTCTTCTAATGCATCTAAAGACATACATTTTTATTATTTAAAAAGAATACAAGACGTAGATTCAACATACACAGATGCAACAGATCTTCCATACAGATTCGTACCTTGTATGGTTTCAGGACTTGCTTTTTATTTAAGTCAAAAAGTAAATCCGCAGTTAACACAAACAATGAAGTTATTATACGAAGATGAATTAGCCAGAGCACTATCTGAAGATGGTTCTGCTGCTAGTACATACATAACTCCTAAAAACTATTACCCGAATATATAATGGCAACAGGAAAATACGCAAAAGCAATATCAGATAGATCAGGATTTGAATTTCCATATAACGAAATGGTTAGAGAATGGAATGGTTCACTTGTGCACAAATCAGAATTTGAACCTAAACATCCACAATTAGAATTAGGCACACATGCTGCAGATCAAGAAGGTTTAATGAATGCAAGACCGGATAGAACAGAAAATTCTGTTGCAGTAATATTAAAACCAAATCCTTTTGAAACTATTGCAGCTTCATCAGGTATTATAAATGTATCAGAACCATCACACGGTAGATCAACAGGCGATACTGTAAGATTTAGAGGATCACCCTCTACTGCAGGCACATTTGCAAACCCTGCATCATTCGATGGTATAACAGGATCAAACGTTGCAAAAGCTGCAGGATATTCTATTACCGTTGGTAAAAGAGATTCAAGTGGAAATATCACTAACACAACAGACTTCTATCACTTTACTGTAGACACAGATACTGCTACAAGTGGTAGTACATCAGGAGGAGGAGAGAATTGCTCGGCAGGTCCAGCAACTCTTAGCGCATAATGTCAGGAATTAGTTATTCAGATTTAAGAACACAAATTAGAAACTACACAGAAGTTTCTAGCACCGTGTTATCAGATTCAATTATAGAAAATATTGTGCTTAACGCAGAATATAGAATTTTTAGAGATGTACCTCTTGATGCATATAGAACATCAACAACAGGTAATTTAGTTACTAACCAAGATTTTGTAAATGTTCCAGCAGGAGCATTAGTTGTTAGAGGTGTACAGGTTTATGATTCAACATCAGTTACTACAGGATCAAACGTTTGGTTAGAAAAAAAAGATTTATCTTATTTAGAAGAATACGTATCAGCTAATACTTCTACAGGAAAACCTAAGTATTATGCAATGAAAGGTGGAGCAACAGGTAATACTAGTTCTACTTCAGGTGCTATTTTATTAGCTCCTGTACCAGATTCAACATATGAATACCAAATTCATTACAATCGTATTCCAGATAAATTAGAAGCAAGTAGTAATGAAACTAGTTATATAAGTTTGAATTTTCCAAATGGTCTGTTATATTGTTGTCTAGCAGAAGCTTTTGGTTTTTTAAAAGGACCAATGGACATGCTACAGTTATACGAATCAAAGTATAAAGCTGAGATTCAGTTGTTTGCTGCAGAACAAATTGGAAGACGAAGAAGGGATGATTATACGGACGGTACTGTAAGAATACCAATTCAGTCACCACCACAATAGGAATTAAATTATGGCATCAACATACACAGATCTCGGTATAGAAAAAATGGCAACTGGCGAAAACGCCGGTACATGGGGAACAAAAACTAATACTAACTTAGATATTATAGAAAAAGCAATTTCTGGTTATGTAGAACAAGCAGTAACTAGTGGTGGAACAACACAGTTAACTATTACGGATGGTGATGCAACAGAATCAACATCAGTTGCAAGACATGCTGTTATAAAATTAACAGGTACAATATCAGGTAATTCTATTGTAACTGTACCAGATTCTGTAGAAAAAGTTTATATTGTAACTAATGGCACATCGGGTGCGTACACAGTTCAATTTAAAACAGCATCAGGAACTGGTATTACTTTTGGTGTATCTGAAAAAACTACAAGATTAGTTTACTCTGATGGAACAAATCTTGTTGATGCAGGATTTGGTGGATCTCTTGATTTAGAAGGAAGAGAATTAGTTTTAGATGCTGATGGTGATACAACTATTACAGCAGATACAGATGATCAAATAGATATTAAAATTGCTGGTGCAGATGATTTTCAATTTACAGCAAATACTTTTACAGCTCAATCTGGAAGTAGTATTGTTGTACCAGATGGTGGACTTACTTTTGGAAGCACAGCTATTACATCGACAGCAGCAGAATTAAATATTTTAGATGGTGTTACATCAACAACAGCAGAACTAAATATTTTAGATGGTGTTACATCGACAGCAGCAGAATTAAATGTACTTGACGGTATCACTGCAGTTGTTGGAGAATTAAATGCTTTAGATATAGGTTCTACAGCAATAGGAACAGCTGTTGCAAGTAAAGCAGTTATATTAGATGCAAACAAAGATTATACAGGAATTAGAAATTTAACTATATCAGGAGATCTTACAGTATCGGGTGATGATATTACCATGGGTACAAATACTGCAGGTAATTTATTAGTTGCAGATGGTACAAATTTTAATTCTATAGCTGTAGGATCATTATCAGAAATATCTAGCATAGCTAATGATGATGTATTTTTAGCAGTTGATACTTCAGGCGGTGGTCTTAAAAAAGTTGCAAGATCAACTGTTGTATCAGGACTAGCTACATCCGCTGCATTAACAAATGTAGTTGAAGATAGCACACCACAGTTAGGTGGTAATCTTGATATGAATGGTGCAGATATTGTAACCACTTCAAATGCAGATTTAGAATTAGCACCTAATGGTACAGGTCATGTTACTGTTAGAGGTAATACAAATTCAGGTGCTATACAATTTAATTGTGAATCTAATTCACATGGCCAGCAAATAAAGGCACAACCACATTCTGCAGGTGTTACAAACGTTATGTTATTACCAGATGGTGCTGATTCAACTTTAGTATCTCTTGTAGCTACACAGACTTTAACAAATAAAACTTTAACATCACCTAAAATAAATGAAGATGTAGCAGTAACTTCTACTGCAACAGAATTAAATTTATTAGATGGTGTGACAGCAACAACTGCTGAATTAAATATTTTAGACGGAGTTACATCTACAGCAGCAGAGCTTAATATATTAGATGGAGTAACTTCAACAGCAGCAGAGCTTAACATTTTAGACGGAGTTACATCTACAGCAGCAGAGCTTAACATTTTAGACGGAGTTACATCTACAGCCGCAGAATTAAATATTATAGATGGTGATACATCAGCAACTGCTACAACTTTAGCAGATGCTGATAGATTAGTTACAAACGACGCTGGTACTATGAAACAAGTGGCGTTAACAGATGTTAAAACATACTTGACGAGTGCAGGATTTAGTTCGGAAGACCCGACAGCTCTTGCAATTGCGTTAGGATAGTACTATAAGAAAAAAGGAGTAAAAATATGGCAAACACGTTTAAAGTTATAACTTTCGCAGCAGAACCTGCTAGTGCTGGCACTCCGTATAAAATGTATACGGTGGCAGGATCAACTACCACAGTGGTATTAGGTCTAATTCTTACTAACATTCATACAACTGCAGTTACTGCAGAAGTAGAACTTGTTAGTGACACAGGCAGTAGAGGTGGAGCGAATAACGTCAGTAACGGAACATCATTTTTAGCAAAGGACGTAAGCATCCCCGCGGGAACGTCACTTGAGTTGTTATCGGGAGGAAAAGTAGTTTTAGAAGCTACCGATGAAATAAAAATTGATTGTTCAGTTGCAGATAAATTATCTGGCACGTTAAGCATAATGGAGATAACGTAAGATGGCCTATATTGGAATTCAGCCAGCAGAATCGTTTACTTCATTCGCTACTCAAGAATTTTCTACGAGTGCTACGACCTCCTATACTCTAGATCATGCTGTAGCTAACGAAAATGAATTAGCTCTTTTTGTAAATAACGTAAGACAACAACCTGGATCTGGTAAAGCATATACTGCGACAGGCACAGCGTTGACACTATCTGCGGCCACGGCTTCGACAGATACGATGTACTGTGTATTTTTAGGTAGAGCATTACAAACTGTTGTACCTGCAACTAATAGTATTACAGCTGCTATGGTTGGTAATGATTTAATATCTGGTAAGGATGCACTAGCTAGTGAACCTGACGACACAGACGAATTCCTTGTCTCAGATGCAGGTACGATAAAAAGAATTGATTATTCATTGATTAAAGGTGGTGGAATTACAATGGTAGATCAATTTAGATTAACAACAACTTTTCAAGGAGATGCAGTTCCTATTGCTTCTAATTTAGAAAGAGTTGATACAGATGGTTTTAGTCAAATAGGAACAGGAATGACAGAAAGTTCTGGTATTTTTACTTTTCCAGCAACAGGAATATATTTAGTACAATTTAATGTTCATTTTACAACAAATGAAACAGAGGATAGTAGATATAATAGAGCAGAAACTTATGTAACTTTAAATAATTCAAGTTATTCAGAAGCTAATTTTACAGCTACAGGACTTCCTTTAATAGATAGTTCTTTCACATCAGGAAATACACATAGTCAATGCATTATTGATGTTACAAATACATCAAACGTAAAAGTTAAATTTCATATTGATGTTCATAATTCAAATATGTACGTCTCTGGAAATACTGACAGAAATGAAACATATATGACGTTTATACGTCTAGGAGATACATAGAATGAATAGAAATACAGGAAGACCAGATCACATAGAAGATTATTTAGTTGTGTTACATAAAGGTCAATGGTTTGGTTGGAGTGATAGCAAAAATAAAGTTTATGCTAATTTAATTATATATGATGACAGTAAATCTAAACCTACTGAACAAGAATGTACTGATGGTTTAGCACAATTACAATCTGATTTTGATACAGTAAAAACAAATGCTGCAAATAAAAAAGCATCTGGCAAACAAAAGTTAAAAGACTTAGGTCTTGATGATGATGAGATAAAAGCATTAATAGGAGCCTAACCCATGGCACTCTCTAAGGTCAACTTTAATAGCATGAATGTAACGCCTTCAGCAAGCAAGGCGATTAAGTTTAATTCAAGCAACAATGGTTTAGAGACAGGGGATATTGGTGGTAATTTAGTATTACTAGCTACACAAACAGCTAGTTCTAGTGCTACTTTAAGTTTTACAAGTGGTATAGATTCTACTTATAAAGAATATATTTTTAAGTTTATTAACTGCCATCCAGCAAATAATGATGTAAATTTTCAATTTAATTTAAGTATAGATGGTGGTTCTAACTATAATGTTACTAAAACAACCACTAGATTTACAGCATTACATAGTGAATCTGATGACAACCATCAAACACTTGCTTATGAAGCAAATAGAGATATGGCACAAAGCACAGTAGATAAAATTCTTTTGAATGGAGTAGGTAATGGTAGTGATGAAAGTTGTTCTGGAGTATTACATCTATTTAATCCATCATCAACCACATTTGTAAAACATTTTATTGCAAGAGCTGTAGAAAATAGATCAGATGATACAGCAGAAGATGCTTATGGTGCAGGATATGCCAACACAACTTCTGCTGTAAATGCTATTGTATTTAAATTTGGAAGTGGCAACATAGACAGTGGAACAATTAAAATGTATGGAGTATTATAGTGGCCCTTACAAAATTTAATTATAATAGTTTTGATCTAACAACTGCAGCTAGCAAAGGTCTTGCATTTAATTCTAGTGCTAATGGTTTTGAAACTGCTGCTGAAGGTAGCATGACTTTAATTAAAACTTTGACTGCTAGTTCTGATAGTACATTATCTTTTGTAGATGGGGCATCTTCTGTTGTATTAGATAATACCTATCCTGTTTATGTCTTTAAGTTTATTAATATTCATCCAAGTGCAGTAGCTCAATTTTCATTTCAAGGAAATGCTGCTGGGGGTAGTGGATATAATGAAACTATAACGTCAGCATCTTTTCAAAGTTTTCATAGAGAAGATGATAGTTCAACATCTTTAAATTATAGAACAGGAGATGACCAAGGACAAGGTACAGGTTTTCAAGTGCTAACAAATAATGTAGGGGACGATGCAGATCAATCTTGTTCTGGTACTTTACATTTATTTAATCCTTCAAACACAACTTTTGTTAAACATTTTTTATCAAGAGTACAAGTTTATCGTTCTACAGGCTCAAGTGCAGAAGCATCATCTGTTGAAGGTTTTACTCATGGATATTTTAACACAACATCAGCTATTGACGAAATACAATTTAAAATGTCTAGTGGCAACATAGATAGTGGCACTATAAAACTCTATGGAATAAAGGATAGTTAATGGCACTTAATAAATTAAAATTTAATAGTTTAAATGTAACACCAACAGCAGGTAAGACAGTTGGATTTAACTCTAGTGCTGATGGATTAGAGGCTACACTTAGTGGTGGTGCTATAACGTTTATTAAAAAACTTACTGCTAGTTCAAGTTCTACTTTATCTTTTGTTGATGGATCTAGTGATGTCGTTTTAGATTCTACCTATAAAGAATATTTATTTATATTTCATGATATTCATCACTCAGAAGCTGATAGAAATTTCGCTTTTAATCTTAGCACCGACAGTGGTAGTAATTATAATGTTGCTAAAACTACTACGCATTTTAGAACATATTCATATGAAGATGGTGGTGGTAATACTTTAGAGTATCGTACAGGAACTGACTTAGCACAGGGAACTGGAGTACAATCTCTACTTCAAGGTATCAGAGGTGATAATGATTCATCCGGTGCTGGTTATATGCATTTGTTTAATCCTTCATCAACTACATTTGTAAAACATTTTATAGCTGTGGGAACTTACATGCAGGACAATGTTTTATGCGAAACTTTTTACACAGCAGGATATGGTAATACCACGTCTGCTGTAGACGCTGTACAGTTTTCAGTAAACTCAGGCAACATAGATGCAGGAACAATAACCTTGTATGGAATAAATTAATATGATAGATAAGCAAAAAGGAGAACAGCCGTGTATATAGGAAAAACACCCACAGTAGGAAACTTTCAAGTCTGTGATGCGATATCAGTCGTAAATGGGCAGGCAGCCTATACCCTACAAGTAGGGGGCACAAATGTCGCACCAGAATCAGCTAACCATATGTTGGTCAGTTTAAATGGTATCCTACAAAAACCAGGATCATCCTTTACAATCTCAGGTAGTACGATGACGTTCGCCTCGAATCTGGCGACAGGGGATGTTATCGACTTCGTTCAAATATTAGGTAACGTGCTTGACATCGGCCAGCCGTCTGACGACACTGTGACCGCTGCTAAACTTAATAATGATATTATTTCAGGGCAGACAGCTTTAACAGCTGAGCCTGACGATACAGACGAATTCCTTGTTTCAGATGCAGGTACGATAAAAAGAATTGATTATTCATTGATTAAAGGTGGTGGAATTACTCAAGCTCAACAATGGCGAATTACATCTAGTTTTAGTTTCTCAAGTGTTCAAGACATAGACACAAATTGGGAAATAAGCGATTCAACAGGGTATGGTTCTATTGGAAGTAATTTAACACAATCAAGTGGTATTTTTACTTTTCCAAGTACAGGATATTATTTGATAATGGCAACTTATCAATTTCGGAGAGCAACAGGCGACAGAGGAATTGGTGGAAATATAATGGTTACCACAAACAATTCTAGTTATACAAATGTATCATCAGTAGAGGTAAACAACTCAGATATTGGAGGTGATGACAACACTACTTTTGCTGGAAGTCACCAAACCATAATAGATGTTACAGATACCTCAAATGTAAAATTTAAACTTACTATTCAGACATCTGGTAGCACTCAAACTTGCGATGGTAATACGGATAGAAACTACACTGGTTTTATTTGTGTGAGATTAGGAGATACATAAAATGATATATGATAATAATGGCAGACCAAATCACATAGAAGCATATTTAATAACTGTTAGAAATGGTCAATGGTTTGGTTGGACAGATAGTAAAAATAAAACATATGCAAATTTAATCGTGCACGATGGTGGATCTAAACCTAGTGAAGCTGATTGTACAAATGGTTTAAAGGCATTGCAAGATGCTTGGGATACTAAAAATGCAACTTATAAATTAAATAGAGCTAAAAGTTATAAGTCAATAAAAGATCAATTAGATTTATTATACCATGATATGACAGCAAGCAAAGGTGACAGCACTGGAGAGTGGTATAAACATATTAAAGCAGTTAAAGATGCTAACCCTAAAGGATAACTTATGTCAATCAATGTATGCAATGACAGATCCATGGCATCCATTACCAGTCTCCCTTCAGGGGTCTCTGGTAGTAGCTTAGTATTATTATCTACACAAACTGCATCAAGTTCATCTACAATAGATTTTACTTCAGATATAGACAGCACATACAAAGAATATATTTTTAAGTTTATAAGTATTCATCAATCTAATGACGGAGCTGATTTTCAATTTCAAGTAGATACAGGAACTAATACATCTTATAATCAAACTATTACCTCTATGGGTTTTTTATCTTATCATCAAGAAGATGATAGTGCTGCTGCTTTAAATGCTCACAGTGGAACAGCAATTTTACACCAAGAAACAGGTTTTCAAGATTTAGGAAGATCCTTAGGAAATGATAATGATCAATCTTTAAGTGGAGAATTACATCTATTTGAACCAAGTAGCACAACTTTTGTAAAACATTTTATGGGAGTTATAAACGAAGCTGCAAGTGATAATGGAACTAATCAAAGATTTGTTGCTGGTTATGTAAATACAACAACAGCTATAACTAGAATTAGATTTAAAGCAGATGCTGGCACTATAGATGCTGGAACAATTAAAATGTACGGAGTTGTGTAATGTCAATTGTAACTTATAACAACAGAAGCATTGCAAATATTTCAGCTATACCTGGGGCAGCTAAATCATTAACACATATTAAAACTTTAACTGCTAGTTCAAGTTCTACTTTGTCTTTTGTTAATGGTAGCAGTGATGTAGTGCTGGATAGCACCTATCCTATATATCGTTTTGAGTTTATAAATATTCATACAAGTCAAGATAATACTCAATTTCAATTTAACTGTAGTTCTGATAGTGGTAGCAATTATAATGTTACTAAAACTACCACACATTTTTATGCATATCACAATGAGGGTGGTTCAGATCCAGCATTAACTTATGCTGGTGGTTCTGATTTAGCACAATCAACATCAGCACAACCTTTGGGAATTGGATTAGGAACAGACAACGATCAAAATCTTAGTGGAGAAATGTTTTTGTATTCACCATCATCTACGACTTTTGTAAAACATTTTATAGCAAGAACAAATAATTATATGTACCATGAATATACATTAGATTCATATTCTGGTGGATATATGAATACTTCTTCAGTAGTAAATGCAGTTCAGTTTTCTATGAATAGTGGCAATATAGACTCTGGTACAATAAAACTATATGGAATAAAGGATTCATAATGAGCATAGTTACACTTAATGATAGAGCAGTTAGATCGGTATCAGCCTTTGGATCTATACACACTGGATCAATGGTGTTTATTAAAAAGTTGACTGCTAGTTCTAGTTCTACTTTAAGTTTTGTTAATGGTAGTTCTGATGTAGTGTTGGATTCTACTTATAAAGAATATTTATTTACATTTAAAGATATTCATCCACAAAATGATGGAAGACATTTTAGAATTGGTTTTAGAGATGGTGGTACAGACTATGATGCTACTACAACAACAAGTTATTTTAATGGTTATCATGAGGAGGGAGATGGAACAGCAGCTCTTCAATATGAAGCTGCCATAGATCAAGCACAAAGCACAGATCCCGTTAAACTAAATGGAGCAGTTGGTTATGACAACGATGAGTGTCTTGGTGGATATTTACGTTTATTTAATCCAAGTTCTACAACTTTTGTAAAACATTTTATATCTGAAATATCATCTACACACGATGCTCCAGCTGCTAATCATTGTTTTGCTGCTGGATATTGTAATGTAACTGCAGCAATTGATGCAGTGCAGTTTACCATGAATACAGGCAACATAGACGCTGGAGATATTTGCCTTTACGGAATTCTATAAAGATGATACATAACACCAAAGGAGAAAACTATGCCAAGATATCATAATATAAACGGTAACAAAGTACAATTTACAGCAGCTGAAGAGACAGCTAGAGACAATGAAGAAGCGGCTTGGGCTAACGCAGCTCCTGCTAGAGCTTTAGCGGATCTAAGATCTAAGAGAGATCGTCTTTTAACAGCATCTGATTGGGAAATTACATCGGAACTTGAAAAAGGGAATGCTATATCATCTGATATGAAAACCTACAGACAAGCTCTTAGAGATTTACCTGATGGTAAAGATACTGTTGAAAAATGTGAAAACGCTACATGGCCAACTAAACCGTAGTAGAGCATAGGAATACACTATGTTACAAAAAGTACAGTTTGCACCAGGCTTTAATAAACAAGTTACAGCGACCGGTGGCGAAGGCCAATGGGTTAATGGTGACAATGTTAGGTTTAGATATGGCACACCAGAAAAAATAGGTGGTTGGGCACAATTAGGTTCTATTGAACTAACTGGACGTAACACAGCTATTCATCATTTTGTAAATGCTTCAGGTATTAAGTATGCAGCGTTAGGTACAAATAGAATATTGTATGCTTATTCCGGTGGTATTTTTTACGACATACACCCAATCAAAACTACAACAACTTTAACATCAGCTTTTACAACAACTAATGGTTCTGCAGTTGTAACATTAACTTTTTCATCTGCTCATAATATGAGTGCAGGTGATATTATATTATTAGATAGTTTTACAAGTATTACAAATTCTAATTTTGTTTCCGGTGATTTTACAGACAAAAAATTTATGGTAACAAGTATACCAACGGATACAACTATAACTATTACCATGTCTTCTAACGAATCAGGATCAGGTGCATCTACATCAGGTGGTATTCGTGTTCAACATTACTATCCTGTAGGACCAGCAGTTGAAGTTGCAACAACAGGTTGGGGTCTTGGATCATGGGGTGGTGTAAAACAAGGACAGTTTACATCGACATTATCATCAGGAATAAATGCATCAGCTACAAGTTTAACTATGGCTAGTTCTACATCGTTTGCATCATCAGGAACAGTTATTATAGGTTCAGAATTAATTACATATACGGGAAATAGTGGGGGTACGTTATCGGGTTTAACTAGAGGTGCCAACGGTACAACAGCAGCAATACATAGTTCTGGTGCAACCGTTACAGATGCATCTAATTATTTTGCATGGAACGCTGCAGCATCTGGAGATATTGTAACAGCACCAGGTTTATGGTCATTAGATAATTTTGGTAACAAACTTATTGCAACTATATTTGGTGGAGAAACTTTTGAATGGGATTCTGATCCCATAGGTGCAACATCAACTAGAGCAACAATTTTAGCTAATGCTCCAACATCCTCTGCATTTAGTTTAGTATCTACACCGGACAGACACTTAATATTTTTTGGAACAGAAACAACTATTGGCACAAAATCTACACAAGACGAAATGTTTATAAGATTTTCTGATCAAGAAAATATTGATGGCTCTGATGCTTATGCACCAAGTGCAATTAATACTGCAGGTACACAAAGACTTGCAGATGGATCAAAAATTGTTGGAGCGATTAGAGGACGGGATGCTATTTATGTTTGGACTGATACTGCTTTGTTTATTATGCGTTTTGTAGGATCTCCTTTTACTTTTTCATTTCAACAAGTTGGTACAAACTGTGGATTGATAGGAAAAAATGCAGCGGTTGAAGTTGATGGTACTGCGTATTGGATGTCAGAAAATGGTTTTTTTAGATACACAGGTAAACTAGAATCATTACCATGCTTAGTTGAAGATCATGTTTACGATGATATTAATACAATTCCAAAACAACATATCAATGCAGGATTAAATAATTTGTTTGGTGAAGTAATGTGGTTTTATCCTAACTCAGGATCAAATACAGTTAACAGAATGGTTTGTTATAATTATTTAGACTCAACACCAGATAGACCCGTTTGGACTACAGGCACATTAGCAAGAAGTGCTTGGCAAGATTCTGCTGTGTTTGGTAAACCTCATGCAACAGAATATGATACAAGTTCTAATGGTACATCTGGAAGTGCTACTTTTGTTCAAGGAAATACTGATGGTGTTAGTTATTACTATGAACACGAAACAGGTTTAGATCAAATAAGAGAAGGTGCAACTACATCTATTACTGCAAGTATAGAATCTGGTGACTTTGATATTGGTCAACAAGGATTACAAGGTGATGGTGAGTTTATGATGAAAATAAGAAGAGTGCTACCAGATTTTTTATCACAAACAGGAGACACTAGGATTACATTAAATTTAAGAGACTTTCCTAATCAAACACAAGCTAGTTCTACACTAGGTCCTTTTAGTATATCAAGTTCTACAAATAAAATAGACACACGAGCTAGAGCTAGATCAATATCTTTAAAAATAGATAACACAAGCACAAGTCAGTTTTGGAAACTAGGTACATTTAGATTAGATATACAACCGGATGGTAGAAGATAATGGCAAGAATAGTACAAGCATTAACACAACCTAATAAAGAATATGATCAACAAATACAACAATCGTTTGTAAGAGATGTAGATAGTATTGTTCAAAAATTAAATACAACTTATCAACAAGATCTAAAAGACGAAGCAGAAGCGGAGGCTTTTTTCTTTGGCTAATACATTTAAAAATAAAAAAGTAGATTTAACTACAACTAGCGCTACAACATTATATACGGTGCCAACGGCCACTACCGCTATAGTTAAATCTATATTAGTGTCTGATGATTCTGGTAGTGGTGATACAGTTACAATTACTATCACTGATGCTAGTGATAATGTATTTAATTTATTTAAAACAAAGTCCATATCTGCTAATGGCACTACAGAATTATTAACAAATCCTTTGATATTAGAGGAGAGTGAAATACTAAAAGTAACTGCTGCTACGGCAAACAGACTACATGTGGTCCTATCTACATTAGAAGTTCAAAAAAGAACTGTTACAACATAGGCTTGATTTACTTGACAAAAACAAGTAATATAGGAAACCCACAGGTTAAAATCCTGCTTTTAAACTAACTTAAAAAATTATATGAAAACAGGATTAGAATCACTAGATACAGGCGCACCAGAAATTACCTATTCAGGTAATGAAGGACCTAAATCACCACAACAAATACAAATGATGCAGATGGCTCAACTAGAAGAAGAGTACGATGCATATGTTGATGACATGCTTGAACAAGGATTAGAGCCAATGTCCATGCAACAATTCTTAGAACAGATTGCAGCGGAAGCACAGATGAGTTCTAACGAAGAAGGTATTGGTAGTATGATGGAAGACCCTAGAGCCATGGCTGCTAATGGTGGTATTATGACTGTTAAAGATTTAAAAAAGAATGCTCCTAAGGGAGAATTTTTAGCTTACATAAATAAAGAAGAAGCAGCCTTACTTAAAAAACTTGGTGGGTCTGGTAAATTAGTAAATGGTATTCCAAGTTTTGTAGGTAGTGATTACCAAGGAGCAGGAGGTAGTGGTTACCAAGGTGGAATGAGAGGTAGTGGTGGTTACCAAGGAAGTAACGATGCTACTGGTAGTAATAATAATAATAATAATAATAATAATAATAATAAAGGTAATGATGATAAACCTACACCTACGGGTCCAAGCGAATTAGGTGTTACAACTAGAAAAAAAGATCCAGTAATTCCTGAAAAAGTAGATGACAGAGGATCTGCATATCAAAATTATATAACAAGATATGTTACAGGAAATTTAGATGATGACGATTATGAAAATCCAGAAGATGCAAGAGTTCTTATGACTCAAGAAGAAATAGATTTTGAAGCAAATGAAAAAAGAAGAAGATTAGAAGAACATAGAAGAAGATTAGCAATAGCAAACAGAGGTGGGGGCGGCCAACAAACACAACCTGATGGTGGCACAGGTGATGATAATAATGACGACGATGATGAGTTTCCAGATATTCCAACAAACTTTGTTGATCTAAGTGGTACTTCAAGTTACACTAACCCATCTTTCGGTGGTCAATATTTTTACGGCACACCAACAATTACATTAGCAAATGGTGGTAGAGCTAATTACGCTGGTGGAGGGATCGCGGATCTTAGACAAGGATACTTCTTAGGTAAACTTGTTAAGTCAATTACGAAACCATTTAAAAAAGTATTTAAAGGATTTAAGAAAATAGCTAAGAGTCCATTAGGTAAGATGGCACTATTAGCATTAGGTGGTTATTATCTTGGTGGTGGTGCAAAATTAGGTGGATCACTGTTTGGTAATCAAGGTTTTGGTACGTCTAAACTAGCTGGTATGTTTACTGGCGGCGGTGGCCCTAAATTAAATTTAGGTGGTTTTTCAAAAGTAGGAGAAGGTTTTAAAAATATAGCAAAATCAGCATTTAAACCAGAAAATGCTTTTGCAACAATTACAGGTATATCAGGATTGTCTGGTTTATATACAAACTATATAAATAACAAAAGAGAAGATGAATCAATGGCTGACTATCAAAGAAGACTACAAGAAGAACGTGGAAACTTTGCAGACATTCCAACAAATTTTGTTCAATTTGCAGCTAACGGTGGACGTATGGGTTTTGCAGATGGTGGTGATGACGATGACGATGAAAATTTTAGACAAAAAGCATTAGGTGCTTTGTATCAAAAGTTATCACAAGGCGGTAGCGCAGGTATGCCTCCAGTAACATTACAATTAGAAGGTCAAGATGTACAATCATTTGGTGATGATGAGTCTACAGGTATGCCTCAAGCAACACCGACAATGCCAAATCAAATGCCAATGAGACCACCAATGATGGATCCTAGAATGCAACAAATGATGGCACAAAGAGGAAACCCTATGATGAATAGAGGAATGATGGGTATGCAACAACCACGGATCATGGCCCAAGAAGGTGGAATGATGGACATGGGTGGTATGGAAAAAGATTATAGAAACGAAGGTGGCTTTGTAGCTATCGGTGGTAAGGAAAGAGCAGATGACGTGCCAGCAAGATTATCAAAAAATGAGTTTGTATTTACTGCAGATGCTGTTAGAAATGCAGGAGGCGGAGATATAGATAAAGGAGCAGAGATCATGGAAAACATGATGGAAAATTTAGAAGCAGGCGGTAAGGTATCGAAAGAATCACAAGGGTTACAAGGTGCTAGAGAAATGTTTGCTACATCACAAAGATTGGAAGAGGTTTTATAATGTTGTTTACAAAAGGTATGGGAGCTATAATAAAAGGTGCTACTACAGGTGGTGCAAAAAAAACTATTAAAACTCCGTCAGATTTTATATTAAAAAATCAATTAAAAAATATTCAAAAAACACCTAACAAAGAATTTAAAAAAGTAAATTTAAAAATGCCAGAAGATGGTTCTACAGTAAAAGGTAAAGTAGGCAAAAAAAATTATAAAAAAGAAACTAAACGTTACCATCAAGCACATAAAAGAATGGGATTAATTAAGGATTAAATATGGCAACAGAACAACGAAATTTATTTAACCCAAAGATAGAGGCATTATCAGAAAAATATACTGATGCCATGGGCGCATTGGCAGCAACGCCATTTACAGGTGCACAAATATCAGCAATGGCACCGAAGGTTGCACCTCAAACAGCATTACAACAACAAGCAACACAATTAACAGGTTCAGGTATTGGATCATATCAACCATTTGTAACAGCAGCACAACAAGCTGCAGGTACAGCAGGAACTGGTTTAGGTTTAGCACAAACAGGATTAGGAATTGCAGGACAAGAATTAACAGGAGCAGGAACAACATTAGGAACTGCTGGCACACAATTAACTGGAGCACAACAAGCTCTTGGTGCAGCAGGAACAACCACTGCAGGAGCAGGACAATTTATAGGTGCAGCAGGAACAGGATTAGGTCAAGCAGGAACTACACTTGGTGGAGTATCTCCATTTATTGGTGCAGCACAATCAGGATTGGGAGCTGCAGCAGGTTTAACTGGAACAGGAGCAGGAACAGGAGCAGGATCATTGTCTTCTTACATGTCACCCTACCAACAACAAGTTATTGATACAACACTTGCAGAATTTGATAAACAAGCAAAAGCACAACAACAATCTATATCAGATCAAGCTGTAGCTCTTGGTGGTTTTGGTGGTGGTCGTGAAGGTGTTATGCAAGCAGAATATCAAACAGCATCAGATAAAAACAGAGCAGCAATACAAGCACAATTATTAGCACAAGGATTTAGTCAAGCACAAGCTGCAAGACAAGCAGATTTACAGAACCAAATGTCATTATCACAAGGTCAATTAGGTTTAGGTCAAGCAACAGGATCTTTAGCTGCACAACAAGCAGCACTTGCACAAGGTCAATTAGGTTTAGGTCAAGCACAACTTGGTTTAGGTTCTGCACAGGCACAACAAGCAGGTCAGTCAGCAGGTATGGCTGGTCAAAGAGCAGCGCTTGCACAAGCACAAGCAGGTTTTGCTGGTCAAAGAGGTGCAATGGCAGGACAACAAGCAGGTCTAGCACAAGGTCAATTAGGTTTAGGACAATTCCAACAAGGATTAGGTGGAGCACTACAAGGATTCCAAGGAACAGATATAGCAAGAGTGGGTCAGGTGGGCGCCGCAGATCAAGCTTTTGCACAAGCAAACATAGATGCACAAAGAGAAAAAGAAAGAATGGGACTATACGAACCATACGAAAGACTTGGATTCTTAGGATCAGGTCTAACGGGATTAATGGGTGGCATGGGACCTCAATATCAATTCCAAAACCAAGGCAGTGCAAGTCCATTAGCAACAGCTCTTGGAGTAGGATCAACTCTTGGCGGTATTTACGGTAACGTTACAGGTAAAGGTAACTAATGAATAGAACTTTAAGAAGACCGATGTTTAGAATGGGTGGATCAACAGGTGAAGGTATTACATCTGGACTACAAGCACCTAGACAACAATATCAAGGGACAGGTGATGCATCAGATCAAAACGTTAAAAAATTTAATGAAGAAATGAACATGGCAGATTTTTTAAGAAACGCAACTATTGGTGATATGAGAAGAGCATCAGAATCAATGGGTTATAAACCTAGAGGCACTAACACAAATGATTTTTTAATTAGTATGGGGTTAGATTTAGCATCAAGACCTACATCAGGTAATATATTTGCTGACCTTGCAACATCATCTAAAGGTCCATACAAAGAATTTATGGCAGCTAAACAATCTGCAGCAGAACAAAGATATGCAAGTGAATCAGATCTATTTAAATCTATGATGGAAGGTCAATCAGACATACTTGCATCAGAAGCAGAGTCAGGAACTTCTGGAAAAATATTTGATAAAGAAAACACAGCTAGGATGATTAAAGATTACATTACTGATATAAATAATACTACAAGTCAGTTAGAATCTCCAGATTTAACACCAGAAAAAAGAAAAGAATTAGAACAAAGTTTACAAATTTCAAGAGCACAATTAGCAAGTATTAAAAAACAAAGTCCGTATGCAGCAGCTGTATTAAAATCAGATAAATTTGTTAAAGGAATGGTTCGTACAATTATGGAAAGATTAGTTCAAGATACAGATAAATATCCTGAAGGAGAAAATGATCCTAATTTATATAAAGATGCATACCAAGAATTTATTAGATACTTTGAAGATCAATTTGCTACGGGTGGTAGAGTTGGTTTACAAATGGGTGGAGAACCTATGCAAGCAGCACAAACACAAGGTCAAATGCCCATGGACCAAGGACCTCAAGAGTCTCAAGAAATGCCAGAAGAATTACAAAACATAGATTACGATACATTAAGAACAAGATTACCACAGAGTATTACAGATGACATTGTAACTTTGATTGCAAATAGTGCTGAAGCAATGGAAGATTTTGCTATGATACAATCACAACAAGATGTTGATATGTTTAATAACAAATACGGTGTTGAATTAGTATTACCATCGGAGGCGTAATGGCCAAACAAAAAGTTCTTGCTCCTTATACAATAAAGAAAAAAGAAGAAGATAAACCCATAAAAAAAACAAATGAATTTCAAGAAGCTTTTCTTAATGCTATTAAAAATATAGAAGAGTCACAAAAAGAACCACCTAAACCTGTTAAATACATCAGACCAATAGTAGAAGCTTTTAAACCACTAGAAGAACAAAAAGATTCTAGTGCTGCACGTCTTGTCTTTAGTTTAAATCCTATGTTAAGAATTCAAATTAACGAAGGATTGGCTAAAAAAGAAGGTAAGTATGTAGACATTAATGAAATGTTAAAAAGTAGAGATGAGAAAGATTACATATCAGGGCTAGATGAAATTAGAACAGGTATAGAAACAGGTGCACATAACCTTGGTACAAGCACAGGCAGACTCTTATTTATGGGTACAGATTTTATAGCTAACACAGATTTTTTAGAAAAATTTGATGCAATAATGGAAAGAAATAAACCAGAAGAACCCGAAACATGGAGAGGTGATTTAATAGAATTACTTACAACTTTTGGTGCACCTGGGGCAGTAGTTACAAAAATTCTTTCAAGACTTGGTAAAGTTGGAAAAATATCAAACGTTGCAAATAAAATGAATAATCACAAAGCTAGTAAAGTAGCTCTTCGTGCTATTAAAAGTTTAGCTACTGTAGGTTTGACAGATGCTTCGGTTAGTTATGAAGGTAGACCTACATTGTTTGTTAATCCCGAGTCTACAAAAGGGTTAAGTCGTAGAAAAAAAGCAGGAGCTGAATTTAGAAACAGAATTAAATTTGGATTTGAGGGCGCTGTAGTTGGTGGTGGTTTTCCTCTTGTTGGTAAGGGGCTACAACTTGGTTATAAATTTTTAGGTAGACCTTTAATGGAACCTGTTGCAAAACTTGGTCTTAAAGGTATTAACAATTTAACATTTAGACCTGTTAGTTATTTATTAACTTCACCTAAATTAGGGTCTGTTCCTAATCCATTAGCTCCAGCCGTTAAAAAAACTGCTGAAAAATTAACAGGTGCTGGTAACTTTACAATTAATAAAATTATAGGTCCCATGATTGCAAATGGATTTAATATAAAAAAAGGTTGGTCACAAATACCACCTTTTGAAAGATGGAGATTAGGTGATGTTGCTAAAAAAGGACCTGAAGCAAGATTAAAAATAGCAGATAATCTTATTTATTGGTTAAGATCTTATGGTAAAGCACCCAAAGATATTGAAACTGTTACAGAACAAGTTGGTTTGTATGTAAAGAAAAAAGCAAGAAGAATAGATAAAATATATCAAGACATCGAAGCGCAATCATACAAATTAGCAAAACAATTTGAAACAAGATATAATGGAAATAAAACATCTCCTGTTGGAGAAAAATATTTTTTAGATCAAATAGATGATTTTTTTAGAGGTAAAGTAAAACTAAGTGATTTACCAAAAGAGTTACAAACATCTACACAAGAATTAAAAAAACACATTGAAGATGTTATGAAAGAATTTAAAAAAGCTTTACCAAAAGGTAAAGATGCAGACGACATTGTAAAATCTTTAGATTTGTCTCTTGGTAAAGACATAAGAAATTATTTATTAAAATCTTTTAAAACATTTACTAACCCAAATTATGCACCGGATGAAAAGTTAATAGATAACGCAGCAGATTTTTTAGCTAAAAATGTAATTAGCAAAAACAAAGATTATAAAATAGCAGCAAAAACAACATATGGTAATTTAAAAAACATGAGTGATATGCATTTTGCTTATGGAAAAGATTTAGCTAGAAAAATATTAGTTGAGGGAAAACAAGAAGGAAGAAACCCACTTGCAACATTAAAAGACATTGGACAAAATATTTTAAGAAATAAAAAATATACTTTTTTAAAAACAGGAGAAGAGTTACCTGATGCTATACAAAAATTATTAGGTGTAGAAAAAAATTTAAAAGCATCTATTTTATTTACAACTGCAGATGTAGTTGCTGCTAATGCTCAAAAAAGAGCGGCAGATTTTATAGCAAAACAAGGTGTAAAAAATGGTTGGTTATTTAGAAATGAAGCAGAAGCAATAGTTAAATACCCAAGAGCGCGACAGGTAAAAGATCTTCCGCAAATAGGAAATTATTTAAAAACAGAATTATCTGATTTATGGACTTCTCCAGAATTTGTAGAAATGTTTAAAGGAACTGGTGGTCAGTTTAACAGAAGTGTGTTGGCTGGTTTTTATAGAAATTATATACTAAGACCTAAAGCTTTAGTTCAAGCAGGTAAAACTTTGTATTCACCCACAACACAAGTTCGTAACGTAACTGCAGGATCTATGTTTGCATTATTAAACGGACACATTGGACACAATGCAAGTTTAACAGATGCTATTAGAATTGTCATGAGAGATATTTTTAAAGCTGGTAAAAATATAGATAATAGAGAATTTAATAATTATATAGAAAAACTTATTAAAGTTGGTTCTATAGATGAAAATGTGGTTGCATCTGAATTAGGTGCAATTTTTAATAAAATAAGAGCTGGTAATATAAAAACAGAACAAGAATTAACACAAGAATTATTAAAACCCGCTTCTCTTACAGAAAAAGTTGCTAGAGTTTATGCAGGTGGTGATAATTTATGGAAAATATACGGACATGAATTTGATAAATCTATGTTTAGTCAAGCACTTAAATCTGTTGATGATGTTGCAGATTTTTTTAAACACATGGGTGATGATTTTAGTAAAACAGATTTAGTATCAAACGTTCCTAAATCTTTAGATGAAGCTTTAGATGAAGCAGCTGCTTACATGATAAGAAATACTTATCCAACTTACAGTAAAGTTCCCCCCGTTGTACAGGGTATTAGAGAATTACCGATTGGTAACTTTGTATCTTTTCCTGCAGAAATAATTAGAACTACATCTAACAACATAGCGATGGGTTTAAAAATGGCTAGTCACGCTAATCCAAAAATAAGACAAATGGGTATTAGAAGAATGATGGGTGCTGGAATGACATTATATGGAATAGGAAAAGGAATATCTGAAACAGCATATTATTTAACAAACACAACAGAGAACCAATGGAATGCGTATAAAAGAGCGGGAGCTGCTCCATGGGATAAAAATAAAAATTTAGTTCCTATTAAAGGATGGAAAAACGGCGAGTCTGCTTTTATAAATTTTTCTTATTTTACTCCTTACGATATGTTTGACGACACAATTGATGCTGCTATTAATCAAGCAATGTCTCAAAACATGAACCCACAAGAAGTTAACTCATACGTTACGGGTTTATTGTTTGGCGAAAATGGACCAGTTAGAGAATTGTTAGGACCATTTATAGCAGAACCTTTAGGGTTTGATAGATTTATAGACGTAACAACAAGAGGTGGTAGAACTAAAGAAGGTTTTAGAATTTATACTGATGCAGATATGGAGCAAGATCTTCGTGCTGTTATAACAAAATCTATAAACCATATTATAGATGGTATAAAACCAGGTGTATTGACTACAGCTGAAAAAATTAAAATGGGTTTTGAAGGTGATTTAAGTAGATCGGGTAAAGCAATTAATTTAAAAGATGAATTAATTGCATTATTTACAGGTACTAGAATTATGAGAGTAGATACAAAAAAAGATTTAAGATTTATTGCTTCAAATTTAAATAGATCTTTAAGATCTGTTGATGAAACAGAAAATTTTTACACAGTAGAACATTGGAAAACTCATACACCTGGAGACATGATACGAGAATTTACAAAAATGCAAGAAGAAGCTTTTAGATTACAAAAAGCTGTGCATATGAAAATAAAAGATTTAGAAACTTTAGATCTTAGTAAATCAAAAATTATAGAAATCTTAGAAGACTCAGGATTAAATTCAACTCTTGCAGATAACTTAGCTTACGGAAGATTTACTCCAATAAATTATTCTGAAAAAAGATTTGAAACAAAAATGAAATACATAAAAAACTGGTTAAAACAACAACAGAAAGAAAATCCAGGAGAATACTACAATTTAAAAAGAAGTTTTGTTTTTCCTGAAAGAGAGTTTGATAAAATTATTTCAAACTATGATGATAATAAATTTTTTCCTAATGAAATATTTAACAAAGAAACCAAACAATATGAAGGTGGTTATTATCCTGAAAGAGAAGATTATTTAACAGACAAAAATGGTAGTTTAATTAAAGATGATAATGGTAATCCTATAAAAGATCCAAGTAGTTCTCAAGAATTTTTACAAAAAAATGTTCCTATAATTAAAGACAAAATTAAAAATATTATTAACCCTTTAGGTGATGTTATGGGTAAAGCACCTGTTGCGCCACTACCAAATACACCTGCTCCAAATGTACAAACAGCAGCATTAAAAGATCCAATAACTAACTTGACAAGGACGGAGAGTGCATTACTATCACCAGAAGAACAAGTAATTGCTAGGAGAACATAATGGCTAAAAAATCTGCATTACAAAAAATCGAATCTCATGAAAAGCTTTGCAGAATAATGCAAAAGCAAACATTTGAGCAGATAAAAGAAATGCAAGAACGTATTAAAAGATTAGAGTATTGGATAGTCGGTGGTATGGGAGCCGTATTATTAATTTTACTCACGGATTTTACAAAATAAAACTATGGAACTTTCTAGAAACTTTTCTCTTCAAGAATTAATTAAATCAGATACAGCTGTCCGTTTGGATATAAACAATAATCCAAACTCAGGTCAGATAGAAAAACTAAAAGCACTTTGTGAAAATATTTTACAGCCGGTACGTGATCACTTTGGTAGAGTCAAGGTGACTAGCGGGTTCCGTAGCGAGCAGCTGTGCCTAAAAATAGGTAGCTCGATCAACAGCCAACATGCAAAAGCTGAGGCCGCAGACTTTGAATGTATGGGAACTGACAATGCAGAATTAGCTGATTGGATTTACATGAACCTAGAATTTGATCAATTGATACTCGAGTTCTACACGCCCGGCGAACCTAATTCAGGATGGATACACTGTAGTTATACTACTGACCAACCTAGAAAACAATTCTTACACGCATTTAAATCAGAAGGTAAAACTAAATACAAACCTGTAATTGGAAAAGCTAGAGATCTAGTTTAAAAATTCTAGCGCGCTACGCGTACAGTCCTACTAAATCCATGATTTAAGTTCTTCACCTAATACTTCGGAAGCTATGTTTATTTTTTTTCTTAACGCTTTAACAATTTTTTCATCAACAGTATCTTCAGCATTTATATCTACATAAGTTACAGGTTTTTTCTGTCCCATACGATGTGCTCTGTCCTCTGACTGTAATCGTTTTTCTAGGTCATATCCGTTAGAATAGTAAATTACGGTGTTTGCAGCCGTTAAAGTTATCCCATAGCCGCCCGTAGAAGGCGTTCCAATAAAAAACCGGCACTTAGGGTCGTCTTGAAAACGTTTGATATTGTCTTGTCTTTCGTCTTTTGGCGTTAACCCATAATAGTCAACAAAGGACCCTGGACCATATTTATCTTTTATAGCATCTATAATTTTAGTCATGTCATACTGATAGTGAGCCCAAATAATAGCTTTACCCTCAATGTCTTCAAGAATAGTCATTAGTTCATCTATTCTATTATTTTTTATAGATTGAGTAATACCATTATCGTCAGTAAAATGACCACAAGTTATTTGTTGTAAACGCATTAACTGTGTCAATGAATTTTTTGTGCTAGATATTTTACCTTGTAATATAGCTAAAGCTTGTTCTTTCATTTGATTGTACAATTTTGATTGTTCGGGTGTTAATTGTATTTGACGTTTAATAAATATTTTATCTGGTAAATCTAAACAATCTTCTTTTAAAACACGATAAGAAAATTCTTTTAACGTTTCAGATAATTCACCTAAGTTTTTAAATTTATCTACAACTTGTATTGACCTACCATGAGCATGCATGGTTTTCATTTCTGCATACCTATTTCTAAATGCATAATAAGATGTAAAATCTAATAACCATGGACTTAAAAATTCACATTGACTAAACAAATCTAACGGATTTTTAGTAACAGGAGAACCTGTCATTATACGTCTATATTTTGCTTCTTTAGATAAAGCTACAATGTTTTTAGTACGTTTAGCACTAGGGTTTTTAATTGTAGTAGACTCATCAATAGCCATTAACGCATTATGTGATCTTAAAAATTTACCTGCAAACAATCTACCTTTGTCTGTACTAAAAGCTTCAACATTCATAATTAAAATATGTAAAGCTGTTTCCACTTCAAACAAAGTTTCTAGTTTTTCTTGTTGTTTTTTATTTATATTTGGTTGCCACAATACAGTTACGTTTTCTATGTGGTTAGGTAAATGAGTTGGTAATTCATTACTGTACCAAGTTCCAACAACTCCTTTAGGTGCTATGATTAAAGCACCATCTACTTTACCTTTATCGTAAAGCATAGACATATTATCTATTAATACTTTTGTTTTACCTGTACCCATTTCCATAAAATAAGCATAAGTTTCTCTATTCCATGACTTTTCTAACGCAGTCATTTGATGAGCGTATGGTTTTGTTTTAAATTTATAGTTCATAGTTTTTCTTCTTTCTAGTTGACAAAATAACATTTATAACTATATTGTCAAGTCATGAAAGAAAATAAAGTTTATGTAATTCAAGAAGTTGCTGGAACTCAATCAGGCTCACCTAAAATTAATATTATGGGTGCTGCTAAATATGGTAAGTTTGAATTTTTACTACCAGAGTTTTCGCAAATAATATTTTCTCCTGGTCCATTAATTTTTAAATTAAGAAAAGCATTAAAAAATTTTACGACCGAAGATTATTTATTATTAACTGGTGATCCAGCTATTATAGGCGTTGCATGTTCAATAGTTTCTGACATGACAAACGGTAAATACAATTTACTTAAATGGGATAAACAAGAAAGATCTTATTATCCTATTGAAATTAACCTATACGAGAAAGGAGAAATTGATGACAATTGATTTTGAAAAAGACCAAGAAAATGTTTTGCAAAAAACAACCAACATACAATCACTTGCAGATCAAGTAGAAAAGTTAGAGGACTTACAAAAAAGACTTGAACTACAAGAAGATAATTTAAAAAACACAAAAAAACAAATTGATCATTTATCTGGAGAAGTAATTCCTACTATGATGTCTGAGATGGGTTTATCTCATCTTAAACTTATGGATGGATCTTCAGTAGATGTAAAACCAAATTATAGCGCAAGTATCTCTGTTGCAAACAGAGAAGCAGCGTTTGGATGGCTTCGTAATAATGGACTAGGAGATATAATCAAAAATGAGATATCCGTATCTTTTGGTCGCAACGAGGATAACAAGGCGGCTGATTATGCCACCCTTGCAGAGAGTCAAGGATTTCAACCTCAACAAAAATTGAAAGTTGAACCTATGACTCTCAAAGCGTTAGTCCGTGAACGTATAGAGGCAGGTAAAGAAATGCCAACGGAAATTTTCAACGTATTTGTTGGAAATAAAACAACAATAAAAAGGAAACAATAAACATGAATGAAGTAGCAATGAAAAAAGAAAATGCAGTAGCAGTCAATATGTTTGAAGCTGATGCAGACAAAGGCTCTCAGAACATGACGCAAGAAGATCTTGCGTTACCATTTCTGAAAGTATTAGGACAACTATCTCCAGAGGTAAATAAGAGAGATGGGAAATATGTTGAGGGGGCAGAACCCGGCATGATTCTCAACACTGTCACAAACGAAGTTTTTGATGGTACCAAAGGAATAGATGTGTTGCCAGTATTCTATGAAAGAAAATACGTAGAATGGCAAGACAGAGGTGAGGGTAAAGGCGCACCTGTAGCAATTCACGATGCAAGTTCAGACATCATGAGTCAAACTACACGTGACAAATCTTTTAAAGATAGATTACCTAATGGTAATTACTTAGAGAATACTGCAAATCATTATGTGGTAGTTTTAGGTGATTCACCACAGACGGCTTTAATTTCTATGAAAGCGACTCAACTAAAAATTAGTCGTAAATGGAATTCCATTATGATGGGAATTAAGTTGCAAGGTAAAAATGGTTTGTTTACTCCGCCAACATACAGCCACATTTACAATCTAAAGACTGTTCAAATGTCTAACGACAAAGGAACATGGTTTGGTTGGGAAGTGTCTAAAGTTGGTCCGGTCTCGGATCAAGGTGTTTATCAAATTGCAAAATCTTTTGCTGACAAAGTTGGCAAAGGTGATGTGGAAGTTAAACATGGATCAGACGAATCAAAAACAGATTCACCATACTAAATAAAATCCTAGGAGTAGGCGCGGAAGCGAGAGTGGAAGCGCCTATTAAAAATTATGTTTGAAAAAATATTTAAAGGATTGGAACGTGCGCATGGTTGTACCAAGGTAACCACACC
>Ga0208134_1000340_pt1 | contig 30630 bp, 26 predicted proteins | sample VirMetDEL_Mar_31_FD_184515 | JGI IMG/M metagenome (GOLD analysis project Ga0208134, IMG submission 184515) | Aqueous microbial communities from the Delaware River and Bay under freshwater to marine salinity gradient to study organic matter... | ecosystem: Environmental > Aquatic > Marine >...
ACGGTGGCGATGGTGGGTGCCGCCTCGGTGGAGAATGAACCCGCTCGATTCGCAAACACCGACATGGTTTATGTTCTTGATAACGAACCACGCAATCCCCAGATTGTGAAGTTCAATGAGAACCTGATCAAGCAGGGAAAGACAGTGTGTATTTGGCCGAATGGTATCAAGGACAAGGATATCAATGACATGGTGTATAGAATGACACCAAAAGAAATCAAAAAGATTATGGATGACAATGCGGTTTCTGGTTTAGAAGCAACGATGCGTTTAAATCGTTGGCGAAAAGTTTGACTACATACAAGAATTACTTTATTATGGAGAAGTGATATGACTCAGTTAATTGATCCCGTTAGTTTTACGACCGCAGTTGGTAAGATGCGAAACTTCTTTTTGGACAAGGGTTTCGTCGAGGTTCACACCCAGAATCGTCTTTCGATTCTTGCAGCGTGTGAGGATCCAACAACCGTTTCAACCTATGATTACTCAGGACAGGTGTGGCCTTTACCACAGACTGGTCAGATGTGGTTGGAGTATGAACTCCTGAACAAGCCCATCGACACTGGTTATTTCTGTGTATCAACTTCCTATCGACAGGAACCCAACCCCGTGCCAGGCAGGCACGATCTCATATTCCCAATGTTTGAGTTCGAGATGCCAGGCGATGTGAAGAATCTTGAAGTGATGGAACGAGAACTTTGTGATGCTCTTGGTTTCGGTGAGTGTACCGCCAAGGCATACGAGACATGGGCAGCAGAGTATGGTGTTCGAGAACTAGAGAACGACCACGAAGAGCAGATGTGTAACGATCACGGAACCTGTATGATTACAGACTTCCCGAACTACACTTCGCCCTTCTGGAACATGAAGCAGAACGGTGATGGAACCGCTGCGAAGATTGATGTCATCATCGAGGGTCAAGAGACGATCGGTTCTGCCGAACGATCATCAAACCCAGACGAGATGAGTGAGATGTTCCATACCATTTCTGATGGTGGTTACGCTAACCTTCTCTACTCGAAGTTTGGTAAGGAACGAGTCGAAGCAGAACTCGATGAGTTTCTGAAGTATGACTTCTTCCCCCGCGTCGGTGGTGGAATCGGCGTCACTCGTATGATCCGTGCATTGGAAATGAACAATGACTGAGATTACAGTATGGATGTGGGCGGGGTTTCTCCTCGCGGCATATAGTGTAATTGTTCAGTATGCGAAAGGTTGATTGATGCAGCAGAAAGTATTAGATAAAGGTTTCGTTGATCTAGTAGATCACATGGGTTCGGATCTCACGGTGTGTAACGCCGCACGGGTTTCGTTCTCGAAAGACACCGAGTGGGAGATCGACGAGGAAGCAGCGGAAAGACTGCGTGAGAGTGGATCCTCGTATCACTCAGAGGATGTGAGGAAGTTAGGTGAACGTGATGGTAAGTTACTGAAGTATTTGGCGACTCATCAACACTGGACTCCGTTCGCACATCCACAGATCACATTGCGTGTCAAGGCGCCCGTCTCGATTCGCACACAAATGTTCAAGCACAAGCAGGGCTTCGTGGAGAATGAAATCTCTCGCCGTTATGTTTCGTTTGAACCTGAGTTCTACTATCCTCATTGGAGAGGAGAACCAACTCATGGTGCAAAACAGGGAAGTAGTGACTTTATTAGTATTCATCCCGAAGCAGAGAAGAACTTTGATAATGTGATGCGTCTTGCATTATACACATACAATGAACTTCTTCGTAACAATGTTGCACCAGAGCAAGCACGGTTCGCACTACCACAGGGAATGTATACCGAGTGGTACTGGACTGGTTCGCTTGCTGCTTATGCTCGATTCTACAAGCAACGAATCGACACCCATGCACAGTACGAAGTGCGAGAATATGCCAAGGCAATTGGTAAATTAATCGCACCACTTTTCCCTGTGTCGTGGTCACATCTTACAAAATAGTTTATACATATAGATCATATAAAAAGAAAACGGAGTAGTGTTTATTATGTCAGGACTTCCAAGTTTATATCAATCATTTATTCACCTTTCTCGTTATTCCAGATGGATGGAAGAGGAAGGCCGCCGAGAGACATGGGAAGAAACCGTGAATCGGTATTTTGAGTTCTTTACAGAACACCTGAAGACAGAGTGCAATTATGATGTTCCTGATAAGTTGAGAAAGGAATTGCAGACTGCCGTTACGAATCTAGAGATCATGCCGTCTATGCGGGCGTTAATGACCGCAGGCGAGGCTCTTAAGAGGGACAATGTTGCAGGGTATAACTGTTCCTATGTTAGTGCAAGTAAAGTCAAGTCGTTTGATGAGATTCTGTACATTCTTATGTGCGGAACTGGAGTCGGGTTCTCCGTAGAACGCGACCTCATCAAGACCCTGCCGACGATAGCAGAGGAGTTTGAAGACAGTGATACAACGATTATTGTCAAAGATTCAAAAATGGGTTGGGCGAAAGCCTATCGAGAACTGTTTAGCCTTCTCATTGGAGGTCAAGTTCCAAAATGGGACACAAGCAAAGTTCGTCCTGCCGGCGCGCGCCTTAAGACTTTTGGAGGTAGAGCCAGTGGGCCAGAACCGCTCGAAGATCTCTTCAGGTTCACCGTCGAAACTTTCCGCAAAGCAGCAGGTAGAAAACTTACTTCTATCGAATGTCACGATATCATCTGCAAAATTGCGGAGATTGTCGTTGTCGGAGGTGTTCGTCGATCCGCACTAATCTCTCTCTCATCGCTCACTGACGAGCGTATGAGGGATGCGAAGAGTGGTGCATGGTGGGAAGCAAACACACAGAGAGCCCTTGCGAACAACTCTGTGTCCTACAAAGAAAAACCAGAGCCAGGCACATTCATGGAAGAATGGGTCGCTCTGTACAAGTCGAAGAGTGGTGAGCGTGGAATCTTCAACCGCGAAGCAGCACAGAAGCAGGTTGAAAAGGCAAACGCATTCAGAACCAAGATGGATCCAGAATACCGAACCCGCGACTCGGATCAGTTGTTTGGAACCAACCCTTGTTCTGAAATCATTCTTCGAGACCGTGAGTTCTGCAACCTCACGGAAGTCGTAGTCCGTGCTGATGACACACCCAAGAGTCTGGCACGCAAGGTAAAACTTGCCACCATTCTCGGCACTTGGCAGTCAACGCTTCTCAACTTCCGCTTTCTCTCTGGTGAGTGGAAGAAGAATTGTGAAGAAGAACGCTTGCTTGGTGTGTCACTTACTGGTATAATGGACTGCGAAACTACGAGAAAGGTAGAAGGATTGGATTTAATATTATCAAGACTTCGCAGTGAAGCGATCAAGGTAAACAAGGAACATGCCGATACTCTCGGCATTCCCCAGTCTGCCGCGATCACTTGCGTGAAACCATCTGGAACCGTTTCTCAGTTGACCGACGCAGCGTCTGGTATTCACGCTCGTCACAACGCACAGTATATTCGTACAGTGCGTGCGGATAACAAGGATCCCCTGTGTTCGTTTATGAAGGACAAGGGATTCCCGCATGAAGCAGATGTCATGAAACCAGATCATGTCACTGTGTTCTCCTTCCCTGTTCAGTCACCCGCTGGTTGTGTCACTCGTAATGACATGACTGCGATTGAACAACTGGAACTATGGTTAGTTTACCAACGGCACTGGTGTGAGCATAAACCATCCGTTACGATCACAGTGAAGGAAGAAGAATGGCCCACTGTGGGTGGATGGGTATATGATCACTTCGACGAGATCTCTGGAATTTCGTTCCTTCCTCATAGTGATCACTCATATCGTCAAGCACCCTATCAGGATTGTACTTGGAATGAGTACGAAGAAATGCTCAAGAAAATGCCAGTCGATGTAGACTGGAGCGATCTCGGAGAGTACGAAAAAGAAGATAACACTTCTGGATCTCAGACAATGGCTTGTTCTGGGAACTCTTGCGAGATCGTAGACTTAACAAACTGATCTATATCATAAGGAGAAAAAAATGAAAATGATCAATGCTATTATTACATCCTGTCTTTTCAGTGGAGTTGCTGTAGGACAGGATATGGACACGATGACTCTTGTCCAGATGGACGCCGCAACGCGAACATCACTGAATGAAAATCACCTCAGTCTCAATGTTGGTGGTTTCATGCAGGCTGGTTGGGAGTTTTCCAACGGTGGCGGACTTCCCGCACAGAACGGATTTGCGGTGGACCGCGCCCGTCTTACCTTCTCAGGAGATATGAGCAATGAGAGTTTCTCTTACCTCGTCAGTGGTGAGTGGTCAGATGTTACGAACAGTTTCGATCTGCTTGATGCTGTCGTTACTCTTCGCATGTTCGACGAAGCAAACATCCGAGTCGGACAGTTTGTTCCCCAGTTCTATGCTGGATTCGTCACCGACCCAACCCAACTCACAACCCTCAACTACAGCGTCTCAGCCCTTACCTTTGGTCAGGGACGAGGAGCAGGTATCGAAGCCTTCCGATCCTTCGGAGACTTTGAAGTCAGCGTCTTCTACAACAACGGTTTCGACACCGCAAACGTGGGCGTCGGTGACAACAACTATGCCATCGGTGTTGCTGCGACTTACCATGTGGATGCTGCTGTTTCTCTTAACGGTGGTTGGGCTTATGATTCTGTCACGGAAGGTGTGAACAGTTTCACTTTCGGTGGTGAAATCACTGAGGGTCTTCTCACTCTCGACGCCGATTGGATCGTCAATGATGCAGGTGATGGTAGTCTCAACAACTGGTCTATCGTCACCACCGCTGCCTATCAGTGCATGGATGACTTTGAAGGGTTTGCACAGTGGGAAATCGGTGACTACGATGGTAGTCTCAACCTCCTCACCGTAGGTGGTAACTACGATCTTGCTCACGGACTTGTCTGGACTAATACCTTTGGGTATGCTCTTGAGAGTCTTGGTAGCAACTTCGTAACTGATAATACTGGATGGCGTGCTGGTTCCTCATCGGGACAGTTCGTTGTTCGTAGTGGTATTACGCTTAGTTTCTGAATCTTATTGAAAGGATAATAAAATGGCTACAAAAGCAAATGAAATGACATGTTCGGCTAAGAGTTGCTGCCCCTGTGGGTGGCTTGGTAAACGAGTTCTCGGACTTCCCCTCTGCACTTGGGTGCTGCTTTTCGCAGTCCTCCCCTTCACCGCTCGCGGCGTTGCTTGGAGTGCAAGAACCGTTACAGGAATCTGGGACGGTGGTGCTAAGATCGTAGAGCGTGGTGATCGTCCAATGCGTGAAGATCGTCCTGCTCGTCGTGAACGCGCCGCAGACTGATATAGTTTTATATTTGAGATGACCTCCGCAGGGAGGGGAGGTAAGACTCCCCTCCCTGTTTTTTTATAAATACTATGACTGGGAGTATGTGAATAGTATGGCAAAAAGTCCACGAAAAAGAATCACACAATCGATTGATCTGAGACCTGATAGTAGTCAGGTTATTGGGCAGGGTGTCATTCCTGCTGGGCCTGGCGATCTTCCCCTTGTCGTTGGTTCTGGTAGCATTACGTCATTAACTACTAATCCTATCTCGCCGGCGATAAACTCAAACTTTACTGTTACATTTACTATCTCGGGTACATTTAGCGATGGTATTCTCGCACAATACAAATATGTCAGAGCAAATGGAACTGAAACTGAATGGACAAATATTACTTCGACGACAAGTAACTCTGCTACATTTACATTGGCATCTGGTCTTGTCTCTGGTTCTGCTTCTGTTTCAATTCAGACTTTTCAAAAGAACATATTAGTTGATGTAAAAACACTAGCGTTTAATATCATAGGTGAGGAGTCATTAGTTCCATTTCTTTTCTTGGATCAGTTTGGTGGTGGACAAATGCAGAGTATTCCTTGGCATGGAGGTAGTGGATCAAACTATCCTGCTGGTGGTATTAGTTTTCAGGATGAAACTATCATTAGCGGTGACGAGAATGCTAACATAAACAGATCTTTCTTTAATTCAGGAGGCCCGTTTAGTATTGTGGCCAGGCGATCATCAACAACCAGAACATTAGAGGATGATGGTATCACTTGGGATGGAGAGAAAACGGCTGTAGAAAAAGCAGCAATCTTTGCTGCTGAATCCTATGATGGTGTTCAGTTTATTATTAATTCATATTTTGAACCTGCGTATGTTATGGGGTTTAGGAAGTTTATGTACTATACACCGCAAGGTAGGTTAACAGGCTCTATGGACATATTACCTAGCGATTCTGTAGACTTTAACATGAATGGTGTAAGCACAGATTGGTTCAATCAGTCAGGTAGTATGCAGGAAGATGTATTGTTACAAAAGTTTTTTCCTACTCCCTCTTGGACAGCAATGGGTCCATCTGGATCAACAGCACCAGACGGAACTACACTTGGTTTAACTGATCCTTGGTCTTTGGAGATGTCTGAACTAGGTTACTATGATCCAATTACGACTGGCTATACTAGACCTTGGACAACCAATGGATATCCAGAGGGTTGGTTTGTTGGTGGTGGAGAAATGATTGGTGGTTGGAACAAGGATGGTGCCACTGCACATAAAGCAAAAGAGGGAACAGAAAGAGATAGAAGATATTCCTGGCAAACTTATTTGAAGACATGGATTGATAGTAAAGCAGAAATTGGTGATCCTGTTGATACTGTGATATACGTTGGAAGGAAAGTACCATATAAAACAAGAGAAGGTGCTTCTTTAGGAAATACGACAGACATTGATTGGGGTAACCTAGCCTTTGTGAATGGTACTGTAGTTGGTTCGTCTCAGAATGCCGGCGGTTGGCAGATTACAGGTGGAACAGCCCCCTCCTCCAATGAAACTGCTGTTACTGCGGGACGACAAGAAGATAACTTCCTTTCTCCGTGGCAAAGAAGTGTTGATCCTCGCGTTGGTAGTAATTCTGAATCATGGACCTCAGAGGGAGACAAGTATTTTTGGGATGAACAGATTTCTGGGTGGACTGGTTGTAGTGTGAGTGGTTTTTATATTGATGCTTATGCTGATTTGCCAAATGTAAACCCCAAATTCATGGAGTATTTTTCAAATCGAAATTTAATATTAGGCGCTGAAGCATGGTCGATGAATCAGAGCGTTGCCGCTACAGGGTATAATAGATATTTTCCATCAACTTGGATTGGTCAAATACCATATATGATATTATGTAATAATGGAGCCGGCGCATTTGAAACTAGGGGATGGCAGAACTTCAACTGGACCACAGGAAAACAGTATCATCCGCGTCCTGATCTTGGGGGTATTCCTGGCGATGGTATAACTCCAACAGGTTCCGACCTTGTTACGATTAGCCAAGCAACGCCAGGAAGTGGTCCCGAACAAACATTAGTTTACGAAGATGGTACTTCGTATAATGTAAATAATAAACCAAAACTTTGTGTTAGGATAATTTTTGCTGATGGTGGTAGAAGCACCACTTCGGGCTGGAATGCTTCTTTCAGATTGATTGATCCTGTGACTGGACAAAACATAAGAAGAACAAGTGATTTCTTTACCACACCTGTTACGTTTGAAGCAGACACTACAACAGTGAGTACGAGTGACGCTGATTTCTTTGATGAGATACCACGACACTATAATGAACTTCTTATGAAGAATGACTTAGATAAGATGATTGATTATGGTTACATTCCTTGTTTTTCTCTTGGTTATAACGACATCGATGGACAAGGTTTGAATAGAACTTATAGGAACACAGGAGCGACGAGGGAAGATGTTTCTCTTCTTGGTAGATTACAGAAATATGTAAATGCAAGACTCGCTGGATATTCCGCAACTGACACAGAAGCAACTCAATGGTTGTATCTGGATCTATATAATGATGATGGAAGTTTAATCACAAATAGTGAAGTTGTTATTCAATCATTCACTATTACAGCAGATCCAGTTGGTGTTGATGGAGGTGGTGTGACTGGGAGTTTCACTCTAAACTACTATGAAGGTGTTACAGCCAATATTGATTGGCGAGTTTACTTCAAAGAGGATTCATAAATGGTATGGGTATTTGGTTACGACTATAATGGTCAAAGTGGTGAGTATTGGAATGAACTCTATACCTATGATAAGGCGTGGAATGATTCTTCTACATCTGACACACAAAAGATCACTGGGATCAACACAAACAACTATTGGATTCAACGATATGGAGTAGACTTTGCTCCGTATCGTGCTATGGGATGGCACGATGACGAATGGAGAAGACCAAACCAACTTCGTAGTGGTGGAACACCTGTAGGAGAAGACGATTCAAGTCCTATGGAATATACCAATGGTAGTCATCCAAGATATTTTTATCTTGGTAACAGGTACGTTGGGGTTTGTAAACACTGCGTGGCAGCAGTTGGATTGAAAACAGGAAAAGCAGTTTTTGTATCTGCGACTGGAGCAACACTCGAATATGATATTCAAGATTGGGTGAGTTCTAATGATAGTAAAAATACTGGGAGTATTACACAAAGTTCTGCCTCTCAGGTTTACTACAGGTCAGATGGAACAACTGGGACTGACTGGAGTGAAGATGAGCAGAGTTTTTGGCGTGACTGTCGTGTATTTAGATTAACCACAGATCCTAGTGATGATGGTATCCCCTCTATCAAGAAATATGTTAGAGGGGAATCCGTGCCAAATACAGATCCCAATCATGACTGGGGTCGAGCCGCACTCACAAACTATAACATTTTAAGAATATCAGGTTTGGGTGTCGCAATACCATTCTATGATGGAAAATCCACAGGATTTGGATTTGGTGGTCCTGTTGGTGGATTTGGACCTGCGCAGGTTTGGAGCGGAGATTCTGGAACAATGCAGTTTGTGATGAATCCAGATACAGGTGAGTGGTTTACTTCACAAACCTCCGCATCCATGTCTATTCCTGATCTTAGTAATACACTAAGAATATGGACGGGAGACACAGAATATGAAACATTGGCTCCATTTACAAAACCAACAGATCACTACTATAGATTAGAAAATCCAGCGGGTCTTGGATCTACTGGAGCAACATATACATTAGACCTTCCTATGATCAATGGTGTATCTGCCGCAGGTAATCTTACTGCCGTTAGTTCAGGAAATACTGCAACTTCTCTTTTCGAGATAGAAGCAGTAGTATCAAAAGATGTAACGCCGATTAAACTAGATGAGGGACAAGATTTTATCTTGAGGCATTCTAATTTTGGTATACCCGATTCTTACGATTTATGGATTCCTTATGCTAGCGACGTTTATTCTACTGATCGAGAAATTTTCTTAAGAATCGTAGATCCCAATAATGGTGGATTAAATAACTTTACATTTACTGGGGCACCTGAAGTAATACCAAAATATGGATTTCTTACTTTTATAACTGATGATGGTGAAGTAGTCGCGGAGAAAACAAATACAATATTCCCAGTCGGTAGTATACCGACACAGATTGGTGTAACAGCGTCATCTATGAGTGATTTCATTGGAACCACATTAACAGCCAATCTGGGAGTTTTTGATTTAACAGGACAAGATAGTATAAGTCACGAGATTTTTGTTCGTGGATTTACTAGTGCTACAGGTCCCGGTTTTACTTATGATAGAAGTACTAATAGTCTTAAAATGCCAGTAACATCAGGAACTCAGTTTACAGAGTTTAATACATTCCCATTTGGCACAAACTTTGAAGCACAATGGGATCAAGATGGTGGTCACCTCTTACGTCAGTTTGTTGTTGGTGATGAGTGGGTGTTACCCTCGATCGAGGAACGCGATGGACAAACTTTTGATGTGAGAGTAAATAATAGAAGTATAGTTACTTGGAATGACAGCGATGGATGGGTAACTCTAGGCCCTACATTAGACCGAGTTCTTGAAGGTATAACTTACCAAGCCAGACCTTCATAAATACTTGTATGAAGATTATTGCAGGTATAGATTATTCTCTCACATGTCCAGCCATTTGTGTTTTCGCCTCTTACAACGACGACGATGACTTTTCTTTCGGAGGTTGTAGTTTCTACTACCTTACTGAAGTCAAACGTCATGCAAAAACATACAGGTCTAATATATTTGGACAGGGTTTCATAGACTGGGACACTCAAGAGCAACGCTACGAATCTATAGCAGACTGGGCAGAGGAGAAGACTCTTGCCTGTGATCAGATTGCCCTAGAGGGTTATGCTTTCAACGCAACTGGTAGAGTATTCCAGATTGCTGAAAATACTGGCGTTCTCAAGTATAAGTTGTGGAAGCGTGGCAAACCTCTCGAAGTCGTTCCACCCACTACAGTGAAGAAACTTGCCACTGGTAAAGGTAACGCATCGAAAGATGACATGTACAAATCTTTCTTCATGGAGACTGGTGTTGACATTCAGAGGTTGATGACACCAAACAAGAAAGCGATTGGATCGCCTGTTGGTGACATTGTAGATTCATACTACATCTGTAAGCATCTATTCGGAACTATCGGTGCGACGGTTTGACCACCACCATACACCAGCAGCACCAGCCATCAAAAGCACCCAACTAGTGAAGCCGATCACGGGATACCATGCTTCTCGTTGCTCTATTACCTCTGGAGCGGGGACAGGCACCCTTGATTTGTCGTCATTTGCACCCAAAAGTACCTGATCTCCAGCACATCCCGTGAGAGGGACGAGAACCCCCCATAGAGCGATTTGTATAGTAAAATGATGTAACATCCGTCTGATCATAACTTAACCCCTGTTTAAATCCTATCTAACCCTCGCGGACGCTTGTCCGAAGTAAAAACCGACGATTGTGACGAGAATCTGCCTGTTTTCTGTTGTGAACAGATAACCGTTGATCGTCTGGAACGAGATGTAGGTGTTTTTGCCGAACAGCCCAAAGAAGTCAAGGGGTGCGTAGCGTTGTTCTTCGAGTTCAACTACTGTTGGTATGGAAAAGAAAGGTAGAACGAATGGGGCGATGATCGTCCCAAATAGTATGCACAAGACGATAGTCCGCCTAACGACCTTTCCCGCCTCCAGCGGGACTCGTTTGACTGCGGCATCAGCGACTTCTTTCTTCTTGTCGATGAGTTGGATTGTTCTCTCGAATCTTTCTTTTTCATCTTGGCGTTTCTCCGCAAGGCTCTTAAATATAAACCCTGCAATACTGCCGCCAACGAGTGAAAGAAACTCGGTAGTTAAAAAGGATTCCAACATAATCAATCCTCCTGAATATCAACATTTCTAAACACGCACATTTCACCAGTCATTCTATTCTTGATTATGGCTTCTCCGAACTTTTGAATACGTCTCTTTAGTTCGGCATGTTCGATGTCTTCTACGTTGACTTTGTTAGACCATCTCTCATACTTCTTGCGTCCATTGACACAGTTGTAGTAGTCTTGGTTGTCCATCTCAAATACTTGCTTACCCAAGAACATATCACGACTCTCTCCGAGTTTGGTGCCTACGATCTTGGGGTTGTCTCTTCTCATCATAGTAGACTTAGATGGAGCAGTGCCATATGTCTCACCCTCGATACCCTTCATCATAGGCTTACTATAACCTTTGATGGTGGGTGATGGGTTAGGTGCCTCTGCACCACCGATGTTTCCACCAGCAGAGTTCATTGCAATCTCATCGAGGTCAATCTGTGATACGATAGTTTCGTTGAGTCTATACATTGGAACACCCATGAACGAACCAACTGGCTCTAGTTCTAGGTCTTCGATGATATACTTATCGTTATTGAAATCCATAGAGAGGATCTCTTCTACGATCGCAGGGTTTGTGGATCTGAAGTATTCAGTTAGAACTTCTTCGATGACATCACCATCGGCGCCGATGTATTCGGCTTGTTCTCTGATAAGGTATAGAGCAGTTGCAAACGTACCAAGTTTACTTCTGACTAGAGGAACCTTCATTAAGATTTTTTTGATGTTCCAGACAAGACGAGTGAAGATGTTACTGGCTTTCTTCTCTTCGCCTGTCTTCAGATCACCCTGCTTCTTTAGGTAGTTACCATCTTTGTCAATGATACCTAACTTGAACGCATCGGTTTTATCAAAGGGTTTGATTAGGAGGCGAATGAATTGGTAGATGACGAATGCGTTTACTAGTCTGTTCATTTCAACTTTCTCTCAGAGTCTTTAGGATCAATCCATCAAGAGGGATATTTTCTATAGACGGAACTTCTGGTACGCTGTTTGGTAGATAGTTGAGGAACACCAGAAACGTTTTCAAGTACGAGTGTAGATGCGGTTCTACCTTCAGAAAGAGCATTCGAGAAGTTCCAGTCGGAGTGAAAATATTTCCCAGAATGATTATGTGATTTAGTATCAATCTATCCTTGAGACTTCCCTTCGTATGATATCTACCCAATAACCTTTTGATATACTTGATACGGTTTAGATCCTCATAGAACTCAGATAGTTCCGTACACTGAGGATTCTCGTACATCTTCATTGCATACATCATAAAATTATTATCATCAAGTAAAGGGAAATTCATAATATTAAAAAGTTTTTACCTTATCAACGCTTGCTTCCAAACTTAGTTCTCTTGCCAGTTACGGCTCTTGATCCTGCTGTGTCAGCAACATCGTGTGCTTTGTCTGACTTCTTCATTTCAGGCTTGTTTGCGTTTTCGGGTTTATCGGCATCATACTTGTCCATCGCCTTATCGTAGTAGTCTTGTCCTCTGGTGGTGTTCTTCTTTTCTCTTGCTCGCTGAACATCACCGATTCTTTTTGCACCACGACCGCTGCGTCTTTGTTGAATCCGATCAACCTTGTTCCTGATCTTATCGATGACACCTTCGTCGGTCTCTTCGACTTCTTCGTTCCTAGATGCCATTGCTTTCTTGATGGCCTTATCCCTAGAACCCTTCCACTCGTCAGTTCCAGACTCGACCTTACCGTCGCCGTCGTAGTCTTTACGCATGGTAGAGTGTTTTGCGTCCTTTGGCTTGGTCCGACCAACTATTGCTTCTTCTACCTCAACCTCTTCTGAAGTCTCTGAGATGGTAGGAACAACTTTACCATTCATCTTGTAAAGGCCGGCCTCGTCGATAGACATCTCTAGGTTGAGAGTAAGTCCATGACCGATTGACTTCTCAAGACCATCTTCGTTGTCGAACTCGTCGAATGGAGTTGTGTCACTCTTGCCGAAGATACCACCGAAGCGGGTCAACTTGAGGTTCATTGTACCCTCAGTGACAGCATTCTTGTTTGAGAAATCAAAGTCAAGACCGACCTGATTCAACTTCTGACGAAGACCGAAAATGGTTTGCTTGGGGTCGAGACATGCTTCCTTTAGATAGTTGTGAATAAAGGCATTTATTCTTGTAATCATGGCAGCGTTCTCGACACGGAATGTACCGAAGTCACTCTGTGCAGATCTTAGGACGCCAGAGGCACCCCCGACTTCTACGTCGTATTCACTCTCTAATAGGCTAAGCAGTTCTTTGTATCGCATTGGATTGTTCCTTAATTTAACCATAGTATGTATATCGTAGACATTTTCGAGGTTTTTATAAATAGAGTGGTTCTTAATACTTTAATGGGGGGTGTTCTCCCACCCATGAGTGATAGGATATTATAAATATTTTCACACGAGGAGGATTGAAATGACCGAGGCTCGAAAAAGTAGTTGGGCAGTGATTGGGTCATTAACAGCATGGTTACTTACATTTGCAACATTGATTTGGAATGTAGCAGTCAAAGATGCTAATTATTCTTCTAGAATTTCTGCGATTGAGACGGACATCAAAGAATTGGATACAAGATTAGATGAAGCAGATGTTATTAGGTTAAACATCGCAACTGATCTAGCGGGTATCAAGACAGATCTATCTTGGATTCGTTATCAGATTGAAAAGATGGCCGTTACGGATTGAGATTGAAATCCAGCCCAAAAGATAAACCCCACTCGCAAGAGGGGGTTTATTTTTTTAGTCTATGAATTTTATTACTCGTTCTAGCAGCGGTTCGTCTTCGGTTATACTATACATCTTCTCGAAGATAGAAAATTCTTCATAGTCAAACCAGTATGACTCTGTGTCTTCGCTCAAGCCCATACCACTGCGGAGGTCATTGTATAGTTTCTTCTGGTCTTTTTCGGAGATTGATCTAGGCATTCCAACTTGGAATGCGTCGAAGTCTCCAGCAGCCACAATCTTACGAAGTTTAGAGGCGGACATACCAGAGACATCACTAGCATCGGGATCTCTAGTTCCTGCGGAAACCACCTCAAAGAACTCAATACCATAATCGTCAACGTATGGTAGAACAGCCTTCTTAAATCCTTCAACTTGATCTGATCCCACAACCATACGCAGGTGCGTGAAACCATTGTCTGATAGGTATTCAAGGGCGCCATGAACGTCACGGATTTTGGCATCACTAATAACCTTTATTCTCTTACCGAACATCTTGCGAAGGTATGTTGCCTTCTTGCGATAGTTGAGAGGATTCTTCTTCGGATCAGTTGACTGCGAGGTGAATAGGAAAGAGTTCCTTCCTCCTGCTTTACGAACAGCCTCCACTACCAGTTCATGACCGATGTGGGGTGGGTTCATACGTCCGAATGTGAATGCTGCTTTTTTCATATTATTATGTATAAAAGATAGGAGGGGGAACCCCCCTCCTATGATCCGCACTTCTTTATATTGCACTCTTTGTTTATTTTAAGAGCGACCTCCGTAGAAATACGGATCATTATGATCAGTCGATCTTAGTGGGAGTGGGTTTATTCCAAGGGAAATACCTACTAACCCAAGACCATAGCGGCACACCAACTGCTGCGCCGGCTACGAATAGCAAAATGCTATAAAAGACCGTTCCTAATGCTGATTGTAATGCTTCCATCTCATACTTCCTTTCGATAACAAGTATAATTCTTATGATGCTTTCTTTCACCCTTGGCTACACCATACAACGCACTCTTATTTAGGTTATATTTCCTACAATATCCCTGAAAATTCTCAGGAATAGTTTCATTTCCTTCTGGGTCAACTACGACATAAACCACCTTTGGTTCGTTTACTTTCTCTTCGGTTTCTTTCCACACCCATTGCTGTCTTTCATTGCGATAGAAACTACCGCCATGTTCTTTCATAAACAACTCACGAAACCCACGGGGATTTGTGCCGTCGTTACAAAGCACCCAAGTGCGGGTATTGACGAGGTTAACATCTTCTTTATTCATTATTTACCCTTTATCCAGTTTTTATCAATCGTCATGTTTGCTCTAGAGAACTGAAGACGATCGACTAATTTAATTACATTTCCTAAATGATCACTCGCTACAAATCCCTCTTCGCCAGTAACTTCAAAGCCGTCTGGTCGCTTGAGGAATGTTTTATAACTCTTGATTCCCTCCAGTTTACCAATCAAGAGTAGGGTTGCCTTATTTAGCACTGCGTGTAGTTTAAAGATCCCATCCATGCTTTTCTTGTTACGTTGGATGGTAGCGATTAGTTGCTTGCCCTGTGCTATCTTGTTCTTCTGGTTTGCTTCCCGCTTGAGTTTCGCTGCTTCTGTTTCGTATCGCTCTTTGATCATCGCAACGAAGTCTGTAGTTCGCATGGTGAGGTCACCAGCCTTGACCGTAGAGTTGGCGTAGATGTTGAGGAGTGCGACGATCTTGTTCTCGCCGGCGAGCCAGTTCAGTCCAGTCTTATTAGCGTCTGCGAGTTGTCGTGCTTTGGTAACCTCTCGGGTCACAACCTTCATCTCACCAGCAGTGAACGTGACTCTACCACTCTGATCAAAGTATGTGGCATCTTCGACGAGAACCTTGCTGCTCTTCTTGAAACTCTTCTTGGTAACATTGAACGATGACTTCATGCTCGCCATGTCCTTACCAGTATACTTGGTGTGGAATGCGATACCCATGCTGGATCTAGCAATTTTCTTTGCCATATCAGAGTCGGATGGGATAGCATAGGTGATCGTGTTTGGTGTGAACGCAATGAACGACTCACCATTAATCTCTCGTTTCTCTAGGTCGCTCTTGGTGAAGAGCATGTCACCCTGATAGATACCACCCACCACGACGCTCTTGAGATCCTTGAGAGCAACCTTAAGTTTCTCTACGAGGCCAGGAGCGTGTCCGTGGTTGCGGGTGATATCTGCGTTCGTATAGTTGATCTTGGGTGTGCCTTTGTTGAAGACACTCTTGGTTCCTACGAAGAACTTGTCGTTCTCTGGGTTGATCCCCACGAACACTGCGGGTGCGCCGTCCCACTTGCGTGTGACGTTGAGTTTAGACTTGGAGTTTCCTTCCAGCATGGTAGCCACGCTCTCAATGAAGTTCACAGCCAGATTAGTTCTCGCATAACCCTCGAAGACTAGATCGGCTGCGTGAGTAAGGTGTGTGTTCTTACCCTCATTGAGAAAGGAAGTGAAGTTTACCATAGTTGACCCTGTTGTTGAGCGAAGTGTTGATTATACTTCTTGATTGCCTCTAGAAGAGGCTTTGTATGTAGTTGTGGAGTAGATTTGAAAACCTGATTGGTTCCCTCCTCCGAAGCAATGAGAATCACAATCTGATTCACTGGCTGTCCCACTCGCTCCTGCCATGCGATCGCATAAGCAGTAGTCTGCATGAAGTAGTTGTCGATGTCTCGGATTCTCTTCTTGCGGGTTGAACCCTTGAAGTCGATAATCGATAGTTCACCTTCGTAGTCAGCAACACAGTCAACCCGACCAGCGAGAGACGTAGCCTGACTCCATAGAGGAGCCTCCAAGGCACGAACGTTGTTGATCTTGTCTAGACTTTCTTTCATCTGTGCAAAGAGATATTTACTGCCACCTGGCAGTTGATCCTCTGACACCTCGTTGTTGAGAAGATACTGTTCAATCGCATCGTGGAGATAGTTGCCGCGTGAACACACACGCTTAGACTCTTCGGGGTTTTCCCGTCTCCACTTTGCGAAGAACTTCTGCTTTTCCCAGCCTGTTACGGTCGTCACACTTGCCATTTTGCCATGTGGCGTATTGTAGAACCGACCTGTTTCATCTTGCGATGTCGAAAGAGGCTCGATGTCCTCCACGATATCGTGCGTAAAGTTACCTTGATACATCATGTAAATATTATACCTTATTCTGTAGATTTGTCAACTGGTTTACCTAAACCCTGCATATTTTTGTATACGTCTTCGACGCTTTTAGCCTCGGGCCTCCAACCTTTATTTGACATTTCACCAGTCATGTTTTGGGCAGCCTGATAGTTGTCTTTGCCTGCCCCATTTGACCTAACTCCTTGAACCCAACCAAAGAAGTTTCTCATATCCATTTCAATAACCATCCGATCCGGGGATAGTCCCCTTGTTTTTCATTTGCTTACGCTTTCGCATAATACGATCGACTAACTTGCCTTCTTCGACCTCGGTATCTTCTGCGATACTATCGGCGTGCTTGTCCATAAACTTCATCATTTCGTTGTCGTTTTTGAACTCAAACTTGTAACCACCAGACACCTTCTTACCACCAGCCTTTTTGGCGACTGTATCCTTCTTGAACTTGAGAGTGGTGCTGACTGCCTCTTCGACATGCTCGACTTCTTCGTTACTCTTAATCTTCTTATTATTTGGACTCTTGGGCATCTTGAGTTCGCCGAGCATCTTTTCGATATCGTTATAAAGTCTGCTGTCTCTGTTGTTAAATGGGCCTGGTTGCATAACTTTCTCCTTGTTACTATATTTATATATGAAATCGGGAGGGCCGAAGCCCTCCCTCATTCACAACATGTATTCTATTTTTCGTTTCTCACTCTTCAGTTATTTGTAGTTCTTCGATTGCTTCTGCGATTTCTTCGTCACTGTATCCTGCTTCAATCATCTTCTCGATTACGGCATCTTCGTCTAGTTCTACTTCAATACCTTCTTCTAGGATCTCTTCTTCAATAAGTTCGTCGAATTGTTTGACTTGTCTGTCTTCGATAATGCGTAGTGCGATTTCTTCGTATTCTGTGAGTTCTACTGTTTCAAGGATTGCATCGTCGTCTAGTTCTACTTCTTCTTTCTTGGTCTTCTTCTGATACTTCTTGTGTAGGAGGTGATCATGACCACCATCCTTTGCTTCGTCTTCAAACTGATCTCTCATTCTCTTTGCGACGTTGTGAATGTGATCTTTGTTGAATGTCTTGCCACCCTTTGCATTGTGTTCCTTGTCATAACGTCCAGCGGCATCCTTTGCAACGTGTACGAAGGCACGGTGTGCCTTGTTGCTGTCGTAGGTGCCAGCAGCCATCTTGTTGCGAAGGTTCTTGTGAACCATAGAAGTACGCTGTCTGTGTAGATCAGCGTGGTTATCAGCATATAAATGAAGTTCTCTCTCTTCGTGGTCACTACGCTCTTGTAGATCTTGTTCAGTTACTTTTCGTGATACTTCCATGAGGATGCTCCTGTTATTCAGTAAAGTATGTATACAAATAAAAAACCTCAGACTGACACTCTCCGTGGGGCGCAGAGAATAGGCGTATGGGAATGCTATCAAAAACACTCTACCTGCCATAGTGCCAGCCTGAGGGTTTATCTAAACTGTGACATTGTTTTACCAATATCAGTTCGCTTTGGCACTCGACCTGTCTTGACGTATGTGTCCCATGTCTTCTCATCTGCAACCATTGTTCCACCGTCTCTCACCCAGAACTGGTCGGTCTTGATACCCTGCCAACCACCGAGTTTCTTGTCAATCACTTTCGCTGCTGCTTGACATCGATCAAGATCACCAAGAACAGAAGAACGACCATTGGGTTTTCTATCAATGCGGACCTTCACCCATCCTGCTTTCTCTAGATTTAACTCAGTGTCATAGTCACCATCAGACTTACCTGACTTGAGTGCATTGTAGATGTTTTCGTATGACTTGTCAATGATGTGCTTGAGTTGTGCTTCGGTCATGTCACCACTCTTCACGAACTTGACCATATCATTTGCAATGCCCACACCGATTCTGTTTGGCTGGAACTTGCGGAACTCTTCTGCCGACATCTTGTTGGTGAGAACCTGAGTGTGGAACTTCCATCCTCTACCACCCTCGGGGTGTAGGATTAGTTTGTTCTTGGGGTCCACCCACCCAATGAGCATGTCACCTCTGTATGCCTCTGATAGATCAACGTGTTCGCGGAATCGTGCCATTGTAGAGCCAATGGTGGTTCGCTTTGGAACTCTACCTGTCTTGAGATAACTCTTCCATGTGTCCTCATCGCCGATCGATTCGGCGTTATCCTTGAGAACGTCACCGATTTCCATGAAGTCAATCTGCGACCATGTATACTTCTTTGCGATGAGTTTCGCAGCGGAGTGTAGATTCGCCTTGATTGGTCCTTCGATAGAACCTATTCCATCATTCAACACAATGCGGGCCCATCCTTGACCGTACATGAAGTTGTCGATGTCTTTATCACGATCATATTTACCAGACTTAATACCATCCAACGCACGGAGTGTCTCCATGTCCTCGGGATCAAACCCATAGGATCTCGCCAAGACTTTCAGAAAGTCCTCTTCCTTCAGACCATAGTCTTTTGGATTGTTTGTTAGATGCTGAGTGTGGTATGGTCTGATGTCATGACTAGACTTGGGTTTCCATAGGACAAGTTTTCTCTTTTGACCATTTGCCCAGCCCTTTACATTCACCAAACGGGCTTCATTTAGATATTTGCTAAATGCTTTCATTTCTTTTTCTTACCATCCGCAGTGTAGTGAGACTTATCACCCTTGTTCTTCATGTACCATGCCAAAGCATAAGGATTGTCAATCTCTTTATGCTTCTTCATCGCCTTGACTGTACCCTTGAAGCCAGGTGGGGAAACCTCTGTTATATATTTTCTAAATGGTATCATGATTGATATCGTTTCTCATAGTAATAGGTCATTTCATGTGGAACCCCTGTGTAGGTGAAGGTCTCGTCTCCTTCGACATTGTAATTTTGAGGGAATCCACTATCAATCTGGTCACGAATTTTATTTCGTACATCAGACGTTGACAGTTGCAGATAAGCACTTTGAATACTACTAAAAGCCCACGTTGCTCCTGCGGTTGAATAATCATGAATTACAAACTCAAAATAGGTCTCATATGTTGAACCTACATTGTATGTAAGTCCAGCAATTGCTCTCCACTGGTTACTAGACAACCAATAAGTTGTTGCCAGTATTTCATCCCGTGATGGTTTACTCGCACTTGTATCCCAAGATTGGAATGTTGCACCCGATTGTGGATCTGTTAACACACCATTACTATTTTGTCCCGTTACACCAAATCTATACAGATTAGCATCCCAACCCAATGTGTTATAGTTCAGAGTTGCACTGTTATTCGCATAAGCACCAAATGCTCCATGTGGCACAGCAAAGGCGGTGCTGGATGAAGGTGTGACATAACGAACACCTCCTCCATCAATAGATCCGTCGAGTGTACCACCCGATTGACCTGCTCCCATGACTTTTTCACGCCAAACACTGAATGGATTATCTGTTACTAGCCATGAATTAATTTGTCCTCCACTATATCCCGCTGAAATACCAACTGGTGTAAGTTTAGTTAACGGTGATGAAACCCAACCATTTATAGCAGTGTAGACGTTGGATGGATCCACTTGTTCATTGGGGAATTCCCAACCATCTGTTTCGTAGAAGAAGAGATTCTTCTGTGGTATTGGTTTACCTGCATCATTAAACCTAACCTTAAAGTTACCTTTACTATTCTGCATAGTAGGTCCAAAGTGATTATATTCATTGAATCCTTGTTGACCTCCACCCACAGTCAACAACGCTGCACTCCCAACAGATCCAGATGTATCGATTTGTAAGTCAACATTCCAGATAGCCAATCCATCAGTTCTACTAGCATCCGAGAAGAATATACCTTGATATTCATTATAATGACCAGTAACTAAAAGTTCACATAATAGACTGTTCCATATACTGCCATCCGTTGCATCACCTTCTAACGCACTACCATCGGCTGCTGTTCCGCCAAAATCAGATTCCCAGAATGTCTGAGTAATATCAAAGTGAGGATCTCCTGCATAGGAACTTCCACCATTAGTAACCCATCCTCTATGTGCTGTTCCACCTCCGTATGGTGTTGGGTTGGTTGCACTAGTTACACCCGTGAAGTACGCCACATTAATAGCAGGTCTATCGTGAGGCAGTCCTACCTTTCTTAAAGCAAAGAGATAATCAGGCCAGAAGCCTTGGTTTGATAATCCTTCGTAGGCATTCTTCATCGTTTGAGTAGGATCTAATACTTTCCATTCGGCAACACTACCAAAGTATGCACCAGTTAGAGTAACTCCAGTACCCGGTGTACCAACATTCGGCCCGCTAGCACCAGCACTAGTTCCTAGTGTGTTATAGAATGTATCCAATGCCCCTCGACCATCTTCGTTGTCGTAGGCACTTGCACTAAATCCAGCACCAGTATATGTGCTTGCAGAGGAGCCCTTTGGACAGAATACAAACAGACCCTTGCCTACACTTGAGTAAGGATAAAGTAATGCTCCAATATCATGACATTTGACGTTGTATAATAACTGTGCGTTACAAACATCATTTTGAGTTGGTGGTAGAATAAAGTTTGTATCTACAACTTCTCTTGATGTCGAAGCCGTTGCATATCTAAAGTCACAACCATAGAAGAATGTTGGAGATCCAACCATCCCTGAACCTTTTACTTCGACTCTGAGTCCTGCTTGAGAACCATTGTTGGCTTGATCTTCCAGTTTACCAAACTGACCACCATGACTGTCTGCTTTCGCATCTACACCAAAGTCACAATCGATAAACACATAACGAGCATGGTCCACTGAAGTTACAGATAGCCAACTAGATTCTTGAGTAACGTCTGGTCTAAAATCAACATTTTTAAATATACATCCGATGTTATTGACATCGTTAGAACCATTATCATTCCATATAATCATACCACCATCGATAACTGGAAGTTGTTCAAATTCTGTGTGTCCAGAATCTTTTATTATAAAATCACCAACATCTATTGCATTTGTATCTGCTGTATATCCATTAATTATTTTTACTTTATGGGCATTTGAACCAGCGGCACTGTAAACACTGGTTGGTGTTAGTTTTGCTGCACCATTACTCAGTCCATCGTTGCTATCACTTCCTGCTGGGCCGATGTAATATGTGGTTAGTCCTTTTTCTAAAATACAACCGCGTCTATTAGGATAGATTCCTGCGCCATAAGTGGCTCCAGCATATGGAGGAGAATCGGACGCTCTAAATCCATATAGAGTTTCTGCTTGTGCTGCATCTTTATAAGCAGTTCCCTGAAGAATGTTTACTTTACCAACTTTAGGAAATACCTTGGCACGAACCTCGCCGAGATCGGCACTTAGACCCGAAGGAAGTTTTACAGACCAAATATTCTCTTGTCCAGTGACAGGATCAGTTGTCTTTATTCCCAGAGCCACTGGACCATCATTGAGAGAGAACTCAACCTTGTCTACACCATTTAGTTCAGTGCCACCTGTAAGGGCGCCGCCGTATGGGTGAGCAAGAACTCTAATTTCTTGTCCACCTGTAAACTCATCGATGATAGGAGTAATGAAACGAGCGGGGTATTGGTAATTTAGTTGTGGGTTGTCTGCTGTGTTGCCTCTTGCTGGTTCTGTTTCTATATTATAAGCAGACCAAGCAGCAGGAGCCGTTGCACCTTCAGTTAGAACATTTAGCACAAATGATTGTACCTTTGTCTCAACATCTAGCGTCACACCACCAACTCCAAACATCGCGGCTGTGATGGAGACACTAGAGGATCCAGGCGCGATGTAGAATTGATAAATTTCTGTTGGCATACTTTCCCCAAGAAAGATTTTACTTTATATAGGATTATGTATTATCCGCCCAGAAGATGGCTGTTCCTGAGTTCCTAGGAGGCGGATATGCTGAGTTCATAGAGGTCACAGGATTCGTTGGAACATAGTATGCGTTCCATTCTGTATCACTGTCAGCGGCACCACCACCAGATTCAAGTGTCATGCCTATTGGTGCGGTGAGTCCTTTAGTCCATAGATATACCGACCAATCGTTTCGGTTGAACCAACCCCAAGTAGTGCCAGGACTACCAGCGGCTTTGATTCTGACACTAATACTACCATCATCTTTATACGATGCAACTGTCCAGTTTATCTTATCGTCGTAGGTTGTTCCAGTTACACCACCACCAGTTCCACCGAATTGAGTGAAGCGGTAGTAATTGTCACTGTTATTGTTGGTCCTAATTGAAGAATATACTCTAATCTTAGTTAGATCAAAACCTAGTTCTTCCCATGTGCCAGAGGCCGATAGCGTGTACCCAGAATTCCACATTTCTGCCGTGGTGCCAGGTGTGGTTGGAGCGTAACCATTGGTGTATTCATATGGAGTGTATCCGAGAGACTTACCCGCACCTGGCCCCTGTCGCATCAGTGCATAGTAGAGACTGTCTTTAGGATCAGTTGCACCCGAGTTATATACGGAACTCCAGTTAGATAGCAATTGCTGTTTACCTCTGATATCACCAGCCATGTACTCAGCATGTTGCGCCTTTCGTGCGCCCCAGAAGGGAACACTTCCACTACCACCCTTGGCTTGAACTAGTTTCCATGCGGAAAGTAAGTTTGCCATCGTTGAGTATGTGTATGCTTGTATGGCAGATTCTGCGGTAAAGTTTGATAATTCGTATGTAATGTGCCGTGCCATGTGAGTACTTCTGGTTTCTTGGAGTGCGTCACATAAATCAACTTCGGTTATGGTCCCAGAAGTTGGAACAACATTATCCTGTAACCAGAAACGTGCCTCGTATGGATTTCTCTTATCTTCAGTGGAAGTTGTTAGATCACCACTCTGGTTATACCAATCTGTCCAGATAATTCGACTCGTCGCCGAGTACGCTGAACCTCCACTGGTTCCCTTGATTCTTATGTAACCACTATTAATTTGCGAACCTTGACCTTGTAAACCAACATATTTGTTGTTGTTACAGAAGCCCCAGTTTCGTCCAGCGTTCGCAGTGGAACTGGTATTCAACCAAATTGGAGCGTAACCCGTTTTACCTGTTCCTGCATATTCAGTTGGGCTTGCAGGACGAGATATCCGTACCCAGTTCTGATTCGATGTAGATCCTTGAGACACCACAGGAATATCAAAGTGTCTGAAAGAACACATTTGATTTCCGAATGAGACGAACGCTCCTTCGTGAATATCGGCATTATAATCACCCAGTCCGAATGGTTCACCTGGCTTTTGTTGTCTGTTGAGACGAGTTCCACTTGCAGTAGCACCATATGCAGTGAGGTTGAGGAAGTCTAACATCGCAGTGGCGCCAGTCACACACCATGCAAAGAACACGCGGGGATGATACTCTGGGTTGTGTCCACCATTTGGTTTGATCGCAGCACCCATAGAGGCAATCTGTCCCCATGTATCGATACCTCTTTGTGCGACTGTCCTACGATATATTTCTCTGGTTGCTCCCGCGACCGCTGAATCAAAGACAGATAACATCATCGCATCTTCGGCTATTGCTTGATAGTTTCCGTACTCATTATCGACACAAGACTGTATCTTTAGTGTACCTCTTGCATTGTTTGGATCACGGTTAGCAAAGAATGGAGTGATAGTGCCTGGTCTGTCAAGATTTATGTCGCTGTTGGTAGGGGAGTACGCAATATATGTGCCTGTCCAAGCAGACGCTCCAGAGATACTATAGTTTGGATATGTGAACATGTTGCCAGAATGATTTAGCGTATCATTCTCATACAACACAGGTCGGTTTGCTTTGTCGTTTGGATCCCAGTTCACGGGAGGTCTGAAAGCACTCGCACCTGGCGCAGATGCAAGAACCGTGAGACACCCATAAGATTCGGTCCATGGCTTATCGAAGTCATCACTTGTGATATCTCCAGTATATCCATAGTTCGTGACGATCATGTCACCCGCAGATAGTTTATACTCGCCAGGAAGAGTCAAGCCCTGCGTAGAATCGAATCCTACTCCAACATTTCCAGTTCCACCATTTGTATGTGTCCCTGCCCTAAAGTCGAATGGAGACAACACCCTAGACTGAGTGACTGCTTCACCCGCAGATGGTCCAGTCGCATATGTTTTGGTTGTAGACACCAGTGTGGGGTCTCCTGTGATACCCTGTGACGATGGTATGAATAGACTAAAGTCTGGGTTTAGCACGGTGATCATCGTCTCACCGCTGAAGGTTCCACCCTCTATGTAATCTGTTACCGTGACTCTTGCTGGTGTCACGTTGGTGAGAGTCAAGCCACCATTGTCAACAATCCAAGGCGTACCATCGAAGAATGTTCCTGATGTGATAGCCGTGTTGCTTCTGATTGTCCATTGATAGGTGTCTGTTTGTGGCATTAAACTCAGTCTCCGTAATTATCGTGAGTTATTGAATAATTGTATGTGTAAGTATTTACTGCTTCAGGGAATGATGTTGTTTTCAATTCAAAAGTAAATCCACTGAGTAGATCACCAAGTGTCAAACCTCCTGATAATCCTCCCAAAACACCCAAACCGAACCCAGTAATTTTAGCATTACCACCCACTTGATCTGTATCAGTGACTGGGGTTGCACCGTAAATATAATCACCGCTCGATGTGGTGAACTTTCCATACCAACCAGCAGAACCACCAGAGTTTTCAAATGCAAATGATTCCGCTTGCCCATCATATACTGATATGGTCATTGCATCAATAATATCATCATCATCACCTGTCGTTGAAAAGTATGCAACTCTACTATCAGTGTTAAACGAAGCAGTTCCACCTAATGCTAGAACTGTGGATGGAGCAGCACCACTTAAAGAGGCACCCGCAGACGAGTTAGATCCAATATACCATTTATCTGCTGGTGAGTTACCATCTTTTGCAAAAATACTTATAGCGGTGCTGGTATTGACACTTGCTAAAGATGCCCCAGGCACATGCCACACATAATAACTTCCAAGAAGACTATCGTCGTCACCAGGCCGTCCTTGATAGTTTGGGTTCGGTGTAATATTACCAACTGGCAAGAAACCTAATGTTCTACCCTCTAATACTGTCAATACACTCCACTTGGGAAGATCAATAGAAGTTCCAAATGTCGAACCCGCAAGAAGCACTGGACCATATTGTTCTTCTGCTGAGTCTGGAGGTGGAATTGTTGGGTCAGGGTAATTGAAATCTGAATCTATTAATAGGGGCTTTGTTGACTCAAGATCAATCATGATAACGTTATCGAAATTTTCACCTATTTGTGATTTCTGTTCTCCTGCTGTAGAACCAGTCCATTTAGACTTTACCATGGCTACATCGACATAGTATTCTCGTCCTGGCGATCCGAAGAATCCAAAGTGCTGTGTTGATCTTGGGAAATCGTCACCCTCATAACCATACAGAGCATAGTTCATGACTGCAAGTTTATTGAAAGTGACACCCTGATTATTGTGGAACTCGATACCAGTTCGTGAACCGCCGCGGAACAACTGCCAATGATCTGGGTGTCTAGACAACGTTGTTTCAATAAACGTACTACCGACACCATTAGGACCAAGAGCAATACCTGCCGTGTATTTTTCTGTTGATTTAGAATCAACAGAGAACTTGACATTTGTAAACGAATCTTGATAACATCGATGTGATGTGACATTATTACACATCAAAGCGTTGCTGTATGGATACTGCATCTGGTCGGCAAACGTGTCAATGAAGTAAAGTTGCTGGTCTGATGAATATCTAAACATTTGGTGGTCAGTTGGTTTCAAGCCATTTAGTCTGCCTCCTCCTGATGATCCTGATGTTGATCCATCAAGGAAAAGATACGAAACACCCTGTGTAGATCCATCGATCCAGTTCTGTTCCATCGTACAACCAATAAATGTCCAGCGGGTTGTATACGCACTATCTTCTAGATAGATGCCTGTTCTTTGAACAGGTGAACCAGTGTACCCAAGTGTATTGGGACTGTCTGAATTCGGTCCAAGTTTAGTGGATTCAGACCATAGGTAAGGATCATTCTCATTCAAGAATTGCTTGAAGGTGATGTTCTTCCAAGTCATCTGGTTAAGTTTTGGACGAATCCCAGTTGATTGAGAATTTGATTGACCTTCAACTGGGAAATTGGTTGATCCATATGTCAGATCAATCTCTGCTGTCACGCCTGCTGCGGGTCGAACCTCAACTGCACCATATTCATATGTTTCAGAACTATTGGCATTTATTCCGATGGTGTAGTTACCACTCTCGGTCAACTCTAAGATATTCTTCTTGGTCTCATCCCAGTTGTTCATGACCGTTGCAACACCCGCACTGATACCAGTGTTAGTATCGATTTGAACTTTGTTTTCACCAGACGCATAGACCAACTTCATCTGCATGGTTCTATCATAGCCGTTTCGTGGCTTTGATGTGATTCTTATTTCCGCAGTACTCCCCGCCGCAACTGCCGAACTGGTGATTGGAATTGTATATTTACCACCAAATGCATTTGTTGTTGGATCTGAAACAAGAGTCGCAGCCGAAGCCGTGCCCCCTTCAACAGACACATCTACTCCTAGAATACCACCACCATGAAATGTGTAGATGTTTAAATTAAAGTCTTCGGTGGTGGTATAAACATTTGGTTTATCAATGTGGAGTGTGGGGTGTGAGGTTGCAGAAAAGTTGCTATTTAAGTTGGTACGTCTTAGGTTACTTGCTTCTGCCGTTGCTGATTGTTGGAAGTCACCCTTGTAGATTTTTTGATTGACACCGAAACGTGTTAGTGCAGTGAGGTCTGGGCTGAATGGTTCAGCAAAACCACTACCACTTGTAACAGATGCCGCTGTTGTCTCAGTATCTAGCGTCACACCACCAACGTTGAAGATCGCCGCAGTGATTGAAACACTACTTGAGCCAGGTGCGATATAGAACTGATAGACTTCTGTAGGCATAATGACCCCATATGATAAATGCTATTCTATATATGAATCTTAAAACCCTTACGCTCTAATGAAGAGATAAACTTATCACGACCCATCTTACGAACATTTACAATGTTAATGCCAGTGAGTCCACGGATAGCCAAGTATGCCTTAACGTAGGGAATACAAGGAGGAGAAACCATGATCATGTGCTTATGCTTCAGGTATGAAATACCATGAAGGATTCTATTAAAACGCTGTATTTCATGGGGAATGGTATACTTGTATAGTTTCTTACCAGCAATGAAATCACCCTTACGAACAGCAGCCTTACCCTTCTTGGTAAAGATGCAATTATCAAATTCATATGTTGTTAGACTTGTCATTGTATTCTAAAACCCTATATTTGTAGATGTGGGGGACGGTGGGTTAATGTGTGGCTAAATGGGGGTAATGTAATGAGGAACGGAGAGAATCTCAGTTATTTCCCCAGATACCACCATCACGATTCGCAGCCCGATCTAATGTCTCATGGTATTGTTTAGGCGTACCACGTTTGATTCTGTCGGTGATTTCCGAGAATTGTCCCCCAGTAGCCTTGTCTGCCGTCAAAGTGGTATCAACAGCACCCATAGCGCCAGTTATATTCCGAGAGCATTCGTTATGCTCGCATTCAGGACAATCAATAGGAGAATCTCGTGAATCAATGGGTCGCATGGAGTCATGGATGTGATTGCACTTTTTACATGTATATTCATAGATCGGCATCGGTTTGTTCCTTAGCGGTTAGTTCTGTAATCTTATAGATGAAGCCAGTAGGGATCTTCTCTATGGTAGAGCAGTGGTCTTTATTCCATGAGGAGAGTAGGGTAATGTGATCATCGTCTCTGTGGATGCAGTAACCTACTGAATGCATATGGGGGCATGCCTTCTTGGCTTCTCTGAGTATTTCTTTGGTGGAATTCCAACCAGTTTCGCCATACTCCTCGGCGTCTATCCATATCACCTCTAGGATGGGATAGGTTGGTTTCAACTGTTTCATGGTATATCTCCATAGGTATTTATACCTTAGCAGGGCAATGTGTGAATGCAAACAAAAACCCCTTATTTCTAAGGGGTTTCAGTGCCTGATTATGAGCGGATCAGGCGATCATGTCGATGAAGCGGTTGAGGACGACTCGGGAGGTGGATCGACCCTTCATGCTCTTGAGGAAGGCATTCTTCTTCTTGGCAGTGGTATCGGTGTCCTTCACCGAATCCATGGCGTCGGAAGTGTCGATCTTGACGGTACGGATCAGGTACTGTTCATCCCATCCCATCTCATCGCTCGTGGCGATGGCGTAGTTATCCGACTTCCACGTTTCGAGTCCCGCGTACATCTTATCGTGGTTGCGGAAGTAGTAGTAGGAGTGGCGCTCGAACTTCGCAGGAGTCCAGTCGGCGAGGAAGAAGTTAACGACCTTGGAACCAGTACGCTCCTGAAGCATCTTCGTGAGCAGGTTCGTGGCATCCTTCTGGTTGACGCGGGTTCCGATGCGGTCTCCCTCAATCTTGAGCGTACCGTTGTAAGGAACGTGCATCCCGTTACCGCTACCGTCCGTGAGGAAAACGCTGTTTACAATCTGGACATTGTTGTTCTTCTTGAAGGAAGGAACGATGTCGATGGCAGCAAGAATCGCTTCGTTGAGCGGAGTACCACCAAGACCGAACTCGCGTCCCACGGTCGGCAGCGGGTCGCGGGAGTGCCAACCCTGCGACTTGGCGAGGGCGTAGCACTGCGGCATAGCAGCGTCGAGTTCTCGCTTGTTCATGCGGCTGGAGAAGAGATTCAGCAGGGCGAAACGGTAGTCAGTAGAAGCATATGCATCGTTATCCGACTTCTCGGTACGATCCTCATTGAATTCGTGCGGCATGACACTGGTGAAGGCGTAGACCTCGAAAGGAATGTTAACCTTCTTGCAGAAGAGAACCAATTGCATCACCTGTTCCATCGTTTCGGTAATCTGGTCGCACATGCTACCAGACCAATCGAGGAACATAACCAGCCCGTGGTTCTTACCCTCACGAACCGTGGCATTCTTGCGGAAGACATCTTCGGACCACTTGTAGTTCATCATCTTCACGGTATCGAGAACACCCGACTTCGAGATCTGGACTCGCTTGTGCTGGTCTGCCTGCTTCTTCATCTCAAACTGCTTCACCAGCACGTTAACCGTGGGCTTCGATCGGACGATGAACTGGCGGCATTCTCGGTCGCTCGTTTCCTTCGCAGCATTCACCAGCAGTGAAGTCGAGAGAAGACGGTGAAAACGCTTGTAGTCGATGATATGACGTTCGAGGTCAACCCGCTTCAGGGTTTCCTCACGGCTATCATAGTTTTGGCTGTTTCCGTCTCGCATAGCGTCGGAAACCTTCGAGAAGGCGGATTCGGTGATCGACTCAGGTACGCTTGCACCCTGCTGGCCAGCATCTTCGTCGGATGCATCGCCACCCGATTCGGGCGAGGAATCAGCATCGGCACCGTCTTCGGTGTCATCGTCTCCGGCTGAACCGGAGCCCTGCTGCTGATCCTCACCCGAATCGTCATCCGAATCGTCGGAAGACTCGGGCGAACCTTCGCCCTCACCGTCGCCCGACTCGGATTCGGTGGATTCCTGCTCCTGCTCCTGCTCCTCGTTATCGTCGATGATCGACGCGAGGAGGTCGTTCACGATGTCGAGAACATCGGAGAAGGTATCGGCGCCCTTGATTCGCTCAATCCACTGCACTTCAGCAGGGGCGAAGG
>Ga0208134_1000342_pt1 | contig 30603 bp, 47 predicted proteins | sample VirMetDEL_Mar_31_FD_184515 | JGI IMG/M metagenome (GOLD analysis project Ga0208134, IMG submission 184515) | Aqueous microbial communities from the Delaware River and Bay under freshwater to marine salinity gradient to study organic matter... | ecosystem: Environmental > Aquatic > Marine >...
ATTTTCTAGGGGGTTCTGACCGGGTGTGTGAAGAATTGGAAGGCCAAGTATGTTAAACACACACCCCCCTTTAGGCTTTACACACACATACCCCCTAGAAAAACACGCTTAACATTTTGTGCATATATAGCTCGCATGTGATCTATATACGGCAAGACAATTAGGAGGGGGCTTTGAGATTAATTTGAAGAAAGTTAAATTAGGGGGTTGTATTCTGGTTCGACTTGAAGGAAGTTAGTTACATCGAAAGCGACAAGGCAAGCCAATCAGCACAAGGTTAAGACCTAGCTAGGCAAGCTCAACTCCTTAGACGGTTACGGTGCAAGGCCCTAACATTACGACACGGAAAAAAGACTGTTGACAATGTGACACGAGTGAAGCAAGGTTTAAGACAAGAGCGAGACACTAAGCCTCCTAGGGGTGACACAACCTAGGCCAAACGTTTACTGAGCACGACATGCGGCGATGCATAGGGTGCGGCGATGTAGAGATTGTGAGCTTTTTGAAATTGATGGCCCGATAAGACGCCTAGGGGAAACCCGATAATGGTCTGTAGTGAAGGGGTGAGATGTGTGAGATCCACACTAGAAAACTTATCCCTTACTATCTCTTGATAGGTGCAACATAGTGTTGTGTCTTTCTTAGGATAGGAGTGCGACGTTATGTCAAACTACAAATTAATCGGTGTGGGAACAAATGCTAAAACCAAGAAAGGTGACGGCTCTGAATATCTCACTGCAATCATTTACATGGCCCCATTCAAGGTGGTTGTGGATGGCAAGACGTTTAACAGTTGTGCGATGGCTGAACAGGCTGAGTGCTTTAAGCCCTGTCTAAACGTGGCAGGACGTGGTGCAATGCATAGTGTGCAAGCGGCTCGACTACGCAAGGCGGAATGGTTCTATCGTGACCGTGAGTCATGGATGCGACAGCTCATGGTGGATCTTGCCAAGTTCCAGAACTATTGTGCTAAGCGTAATATCCAGCCCGTAGTGCGACTGAACGGCACGACTGACATACGCTTTGAGCTAGTGAAGCTCGACGGCTATACCATCTTTGAACTGTTCCCCCGTATAGAATTCTATGACTATACCAAGATTGCCAATCGCAATGTGAGTCATATCGACAACTACCACCTGACTTGGTCTTACTCTGGCTCGAATGCTAAGTATGCTGCGATGATGCAGACCGCCTTGTCTAAGGGCATGAATGTGGCAACGGTATTCCGCAAGGCCTTTGACTATAGCAACACATGGCAGGGCTTGCCTGTAGTGAACGGCGATGCAGATGATCTGCGCATCCTTGACCCCAAGGGTGGACACATCGTGGCACTATACGCCAAGGGCAAGGCAGCTCGGCAAGACACGTCTGGCTTTGTAGTCGATGCCTAAGCTTTAACAGTGCAGCCTTGCGAGGAACGTGTTCCGACCTTGGGGGCTGTATCATTAAGGTGCAAAACAAAACCCCTAAGATCCCAACGCCAGGATTGTATCTCGGCTCCAGGGATGTATCACACAAAGGATAAGACAGATGACCCAACGCCAGAAAGCCCGTCAACGTCAGCTTCGCCGTCAGGATACTATTGAGGCCATCCAGATTGGCTTGGCTGCGGTTATCGTATTCACTCTCTTTTGTGCGCAAGTATACTTCAACGCTTAACATTCGGTGAGGATAACCAAATGCAATTCTTTAACGTATCGACACAAAAGGTAGGCGGCATCCGCTTCATCAAGATCGGCAAGCTATGCCTGAGCTTTTGTGTGACGCAGCAATATAAGCCAATGGGAGGTGTGGACGCATGAGCCGCCAAGTAATGAGAGACAGTAGCAACAACCCCAAGAACCCCAACAAGAACGCTTGTGGCTTGGCTGTAGCATGTGCGCTGGGCGTAGGTGATGTGACCCGATACCTTCACACATGGACAGACCTTCAACGTGCCATCCGCTCTATGTATTCTCTGCGGTCAGTAAAGACAGCCGTGAAGGTAAAGCCCGACACTACGCTGGGCAGCATCCGCAAGAACCTACAAGAGCACAACAAGAGTGCTGACGCTTGCATGGCATACGTGGCGCACGTCGAAGGCCATGTGCTGTTGCTGTCACGTGAGGGCAGGACGATTATTGACACGGCACCAGTAAAGCGGGATCGTCGCAAGGTGCTTAACATTTATGGGGTATACATCCCCTTTGATGACAGAACCAAGATGCGAAAGATCAATGCAGAGTTTAACAGAGGGAAGAAAACAGATGTTTGCTAAATGGACAGATGACATGGTGCGGGACTATTTTGACACGCACTGGAACGCCACACTTCACGAGGTTTGTGCCTTGTCTGGCCGTAACAAGTCAGACGTCAAACGTGCATTGATGGAAGGGTAAGAATATGACAGACGAACAAAAGAAAGAGATAGTAAAGAACGGACTAGAGTTTGTTCACTGTGCTATTCAAGAAGCTATGAACGGCAACATGGATGAACTTATGACAGCACTAGAGGTGCTAGAACTAATGAGAGAGGAATAATAGACATATGACACGCAGAGAGATACACAACCGAAAAGACCGCAACCAGCGCATCATGTGGTGGGTGCAGGACATCCTAGGCGTGGCTTGCCTGTTCGGCTTAGGCTATGGGCTATTGTTCCTTCCTTTAATCTTTAACTAATACGGTGAGACATATGAAACTGACAGCAAACAACAAAGCGGCATGGCTTGCAACAATCTGGGAGGCTCTACACGACTGGGAGGCAGACCATGAGTATAGAAATGCGGCGGGTGGTGAGACCTTCGAGCGCCGTTATGATGACATCTGCACAGCTATGGCATGGATTGCCGAAGAGCTAGGCGTTGAACAGGAGGACGTTTGATATGAATATGCATAATTACTACAGCCAACTGATTGGCTGCAAGATCACAGCGTTTCACTTTGAACTAGATGAATATGGGGGTGATCCATTCCCTGTGTTTACGATACAGGATGCAGACGGTCATCTTTTAGACATCACCCTGTCCTGTGACGAGGAGGGTAATGAGGGTGGCTTTGCTTTCATTGAAGAACATGGCGCTGACAGAGGTTATATAAATGGCCGTTAAGTATATATGTAAGGCGTGTAATAGTGAGGACGTATGTGTTGATGCTGTGGCAGCATTCGATGTTGTATCCCAACAGTGGCAGCTACAGAGCACATACGACCAAGCATACTGCATAGACTGTGACAGTGAGACAGATATAAAAGAGGTGGAACTATGACGATGAACTTTACAACGGAAGAACTGAAATGCATCAAGGGATTGGTTGAGGATAGTATCTCACTGTCAACTTGGGATGCATTAGATGAAAGTTCACTATCAGATGTTGAGTATATGCATTTCTTTTTACAGAGGGCGAAGGTGTTAGCTAAACTGAAGGATTTGTATAATGATTGACCTAGGACTAAACAATGAAGGCGACCACCTGTATGCAAAGCAGATCAGGCAGGGCGATAAGTATGGCTTAAATGATTGCCTACGACACAAAGAGCCAGAGCCTATGATTGAATTTTATGTGATGGCAGATGACAAGCCGTGGTTTGTGTCACGCTACTACATGCTTACCTTACTGGATAAGTGTAAATATAATGGTCTGACCCTTTGCGGAGCAACAATGCTAGGCGCAACAGCAACACAAGTTGGCACGGCTTGCAGTGTATCAGAAGCAAGCAGCCACTAGACAGAGGAGATAGAGAGATGACCAAGGGTATTGTGTTAAGCTTATACGACTTCACAGGCGAGGCAGTTAGGCCTTGGGCTTTGGCTGGCTACGAGTGTCACATCTACGACATTCAGCATCCATATGGTCCACACAAGCAGAGAGTAGGGTCTAATGGCGGCAGCATTACCACACACCGCAAAGACCTTCACCGCACAGAAACATTCGTTGATCTGATTAAACAGTTTGGAGACAATGGGGATCTTGTTGTCTTTGGTATGGCCTTCCCAGTATGCACAGACATGGCTGTGTCTGGTGCTGCATGGTTTAAGAAGAAAGCAGAGGCTGACCCAGAGTTTCAGACTAAGGCGGTCAACTATGCTGTGATGTGTGCCACCTTCTTTGATATGTTGGGTGTGCCTTACTTTGTTGAGAACCCTATCTCTGTATTGGCTACCAAGTGGCGCAAGCCTGACCATAAGTTTCACCCTTATGAGTATGGCGGTTACATCCCTGACGATCAGGCAGAGCATCCACGCTGGCCCGAATACATTGCGGCCCGTGACGCATACAAGAAACACACATGCCTCTGGACAGGTGGTGGTTTTGTGATGCCAGACAAAATTAGTGTTGACCCAGAGGCCTATCACGGTAATGGTTACAGCACAGCGATGATGAAGCTAGGCGGTAAGAGCCAGCGCACCAAAGATATACGATCAGCAACACCCCGTGGCTTTGCCATTGCGGTATATGAAGCAAACAAAACAATGGAGCTAACACAATGAAGCCTAACACAATCCAAGCCCGTGTATTGAAGCACATACGAAAGCAAGGCAGCATCTCTATACGGGAGATTTACCTAGATTGTCACGCAGGTAGCCCAACTAAGGTTATCTCCGAGCTACGCAAGAAAGGGTATACCATTGTGTCTAACCCTAAGCATCACCCTGTCTCAGGCCAGCGCTATGTGCGCTACACATTACAAGAGGAGCCTGAGACATGAAGAGTTTAACCAAGGATAAGACGCCTAACAAAGCTGCTAAGAGACCAACTCCCTATGTCCGCCCAGCGCTCAACACTTTTAATTACAATCTTGTAATGATGATTGAAGAAGCAGATTGGTTAGACGTAGACAGCCTTGAATTGGATGAGCTATCGTGACAAACAGTGAGGAAGATGATCCATGTGACGATTGGTCTAAGACACCATTGCCAAAGAAAGAGAGACACCATGAGAAAGCAGAACGATTGGAGTAGTGCAATTACTTTCCGCAAAGCATGTGACTTCTACATGCAGACGCACAAGTTTGGTTCCCTTAGTGGAGCCTCACAGATCAAGTATGAGACTATGTTTCGTTCTGCTTGCGAGACCCCTGTGCATAACGGTAAACACCTAGGCAGGATCAAGCTAAAGGATCTACGGTTCAAGCATTTTGATAGGGCTTATGAAACCTGGCTGCGGGATAGGGGGCCGAGTAGTGCACAGTATATTAGTTCTTGCATTAGCATTGTGCTTAACACTGCCATCAGGAACGAGGTTACCATATCCAACTACATGGCCTTGGTAAGCAAGCAGACGGTAGGTTCCCGCAGAGTAAAGTGGACAGCAGATCAAGTTAAGTTGTTCTTGGATGTAGCTTACTCTGAATGGAAGTGGCGTAGCATAGGACTTATCGTGCATATGTCTTACGAGTGGGGCCAACGTATTGGTGACATGCGTAAACTAAAGTGGGAGTGTCTGGACTTGGATGCCCAGCGCTTAGATCTAACACAAAGTAAGAGAGGTGTAGCTGTTCACCTTCCGATTGGTGATAACTTGGTAGCTATGCTGAAGCAGCAGAAGATAGACATGGGGTTTCAAGAATACGTTGCACCCCGTGTTAAACCGTCAGCAGGTGCATATAGTCACTACAGGATGGATGAGATTGGTGGTCTGACTAATGCTGTAAAGAAAGAGGCTGGGCTTCCTAATGAGCTACAAGCTAGGGACATGAGACGCACAGCCATTACCGAGATGGTTGAAGCAGGTGTTGACTTGGCAGGTATCATGCAAGTATCAGGTCACCAGAACCCTAACAGTGTTCAGCCTTATATGGTTAACACATTCAGTGGTGCAACTACTGCACTAAACAAACGATGGAACAAAGGATAGATTGAAGAATGACTAATCAAATCACAGCAACTTACATCGACCACATGGGCAGTGACCTGTCAGTAGTTAACGCAGCACGTGTTAGCTTTGGTAAAGAGAGCTTTGGGGAGTCCATTGAGTATGACCTCTTTCACGATGACCCCGATGCCATCAAAGCATCTGTAGTTAAATACAAAGAAGAGGGCTGGGTAATTACAACAGACGTAGACGACTGGAAATTAACAATTACAAAGCCGACGATGGGTGACGCCAAGCTCATCAACTACCTAGCCAAGCACAAGCACATCAGCCCCTTCGGACATGCCTTTGCATCCTTCCACGTCAAGGCTCCTATCTTTGTGGCACGTCAGTTAGTGAAGCATAAGTTCCTGCGTTGGAATGAGATCAGCCGTCGATACGTTGATGATGAGCCTGAGTTCTATGTTCCTGACGTCTGGCGTGGCCGTAGTGCTGACAAGAAGCAAGGGTCTGAGGGTGAGGTGACTTCCTATACTCTCTATTATGACTTCGCCTATTATGGCATGGAGCAACCATTAGAACTATACAAGAAGCTGCTGGACGATGGCGTAGCACCCGAGCAAGCCCGTATGGTGCTGCCACAGTCTACAATGACTGAGTGGTATTGGTCTGGTAGCCTCGATGCCTTTGCAGACATGTGCCGCTTACGTTGTGCTAGTGATACACAATACGAGACACGGTTAGTTGCAGATGACATTAGCAAGAAGATGTCTGAATTGTTTCCAGTGTCGTGGGCTGCCTTAATGGCCTGTAGATCATAAACCACTGATATGACTTGTGGGTCATACTACTGATCAATCCGTGACGACCCTGATGAACAGATGATTGGAGAAACAAAATGACTAAACTTGAAGAACTAAAAGCTGCCCATGATTTTGCCCATGATGCTGCCCATGATACTGCTTATGCTTCTCGTGTTGCTACTGCTAACGCTGCTTGTACTGCTGCACGGCTGCTAATGCTGCTTGGTATGCTGATTATGATACTGAGCTAAAATACCAAGAGGAGAAACAAAATGACTAAACTTGAAGAATTCAAAGCTGCTTTGGTTGCTGCTTTGGTTGCTGTTGATGATGCTTATGCTTATGCTTATGCTGCTGTTGATGATGCTGATGCTTATACTGCTGCTGAGGATGCTCGTGCTGCTGCTTATGCTGCTTATGTTGCTGCTGATGATGCTTGGGATGCGTATGAGGCTGAACTCGAGAGAGTACAAAAGGAGAAACAAAATGACTAACAAAATGATTAAGTACACAGTAAAAGTATACCCTGATGGCACTAAATATTGGTTCCTAAACGATATGCTGCACCGTGAGGATGGTCCAGCTCTTGAACTCGCTAGTGGCACTACGGAGTGGTATCTGAACGATAAACTACACCGTGAGGATGGTCCAGCTATTGAGGGGTCTGGTGGTTACAAGGCTTACTACCTAAACGATACACCTCTAACAGAACAAGAACATAAAGAAGCTACTACTAAGGCTACCTGTGCTGGAAAAGAGATCGTAATTGATGGTATCACTTATGTACTGAGGGAGAAACAGAATGACTTGGCACTACCAACTAATGAAGCACACGGAACCTGACGATAAGGTCTGGTATGGCATACATGAGTTCTACGAAGGTAACGGTTGGACTATAGAACCTGTAAGGGTCCAGGGACAGGACAAAGCTGACATCAAGTGGCTGCTTAAAACTGTGTTGAAAGACATTGAGAAGCATGGAGTGAAAGACTATGAGTGATTACCGAGTAGACGCAGCAACCAAAGAGGAGTGGGCTGAACGAGCTATGATAGCAGAAGATAAGGTTAGCATGTTAGTGGATAACTTGATTGCTCTAAAATCTTACCTCAAGAATAATGATGACTCTTACTACGTATCAGCATACATTGATGCCACCATACAAGAGGCGAAGGACTATAGGTAAACATTATGGATATAAGAAAGATAGTATTGGACTGGGATCTCCGTGATGGGGAACGTAAACGCCTGAACTGCCCTGCTTGCGGTGGGTTTAACACTCTTACCGCATCTAATGACCTAGGCTTTGTTGTGTACAACTGTTACAAGTTAGGGTGTGGTACACGTGGTGCTGTTAGTGGAGTCATGACTGCTGCTGACATAGCTAAGCGTTTGAAACATAGAGCAAATAGTAAGCCAACTATTGAACTACCTACTATGGAAATACCTTTAAGTATGGTGTATCCTGGGAATGGTAACAGTTTACTCAATACCTTTAAGGATAAGTGGGACTTGGGTGACATACCCTTGTTGTTTGACCTGAAGGATAAGAGAGCAGTATTCCCTATCTATCACAAGGGTAGGATGATTGATGCTAATGGTCGTAGCCTATCTGGTGCTATACCAAAGTGGTTGCGTTACACGGGCAAGGCTGTAGTATACGAGTATGTAGTTGGTGAACCCAATGGTTCCGTTGTAATCCTAGAAGATGTTATCAGTGCCATAACTGTTGCAAAAGTATCACGTGGTACTACAGGTATGGCTATCCTAGGTACATCTTTAGGCCCAGCGCACATGGAGTTTATATCTAATTACTCCAATGTTATCATAGCGTTAGACCCTGATGCTGCTAACAAGACTATAGACTTTAAGCGCCAGGTTGAATGCTGGACAGGGTTACCAACTAAAGCACTGAGGCTTGGTGATGACATCAAGTACAAGAATGAAAAAGATGTAATGGCATTGAAGGAGGCACTAAAATGGTAGCTTATGGTACACCTAAATGGTTGCTAGAGTATGAACGGCAACAGATACTAAGCAATGATGATGCAAAGCACATGATTGATTGGCTACTAGGTGACGCCATCTTTGTGCATAACCTTGAGCCTGAGACAGCAGTAGCTAAGGCTAAGCAGTATGGGTTCTCTCCTAAGCCTACACCTGTACCTGAGCCAGCTAAGCGTGGCAGTAAACCAAAAGGAAAGTCCAAATGACTGAGCAACCAAAAGGTACACTAGCAGCATCCATCTTGGAGGTTGTCTATAACTATAGTGATAGCCTGACTATGGAACAGGCATATGGCGCACTGGAGTCTGTCAAGATGTATCTGACCTTTGAACACCTAGGCTATGGACCCTCAGAAGACGACATGGAAGACTACGATGCCATGACGCCACCCTCAAACAATAAGTTGAACTAATATGAATGATTATATTTTACTGATAGAGTTTGTTAGTTGTGTTGTACTCTTGTATGGTGTGTTCTTTGGTATTTCACGGTGGTTTGTCTAATGATTACTGTTGAGATGGATGAAGAGGTTACTAAGATAGTTGTGCTAGATGAGAGTGATCTCTACGATGACATTGATGCTATTATCCATAGTGATGACTCCGTTTTGCTATCTCAATACAATACAGAGTCAGATGACATAGATATCATTTACATCTCGTACAAACAGCTCAACGATCTGCTGTTAGCAATGGATCTACCAGTGGGTGCCTACCATACAAAGGTACAAGATAAATGATTATGGGTTTTATATGGGGTGCTGTTATCCTGTACCTCCTAGGTGTAGTTCTCTTGTTGGAGACTATGGACTTTGAAGATGGAACAGACCTAGACGATGCAGAAAAAGAATTAACACTGATTGCTTTAGAGTGGCCTTACTTGGCTATCAAGGTAATCATTAACCGCCTACTTGGTGCAGATAAGGACGAATAAGATGATGGAACTAGCGCTTATCAAGACGCTTCTCAATAAGGATTTCCATGCTTCACACAGGGGTATCCGCTGCCCTGATGAGCTATTCACTAAGGATGTGCGTAAGATCAAGCAGACCTTGGACCACGCTATGGAAGCTTACGACAAGGACATTACCCCTGCTGAACTAGAGGCTCTGTTCTTCGCAGCTAACAAGACTATGACTACAGCTAACAAGGATGCTTACAAGTCTCTGTTCCGCTTGCTTGACAAAGAGGAGCATATGTCAAAGGAGATTGCGGATGATGTGTTTAGCTCTATGTTCCAACAGTTTGTTGGTGAGCAATTAGCTAACCTAGGGTTTGAATACGTCAATGGTACGCAGACTAGCCTAGAACCTTTACGTAAACTCTTGTCTAACTATCAGGAAGACTTCACTCCAAACCTCAAGGTTGAGTGGGAAGACATGAGCATGGAAACATTGCTGAAAGCTAATGACATTCAGTCTCAATGGAAGTTTAACATCCCATCCCTTAAACGACGTGTAGAGGGTATCTCAGGGGGTCACTTAGTTTTGGTAGGTGCTAGGCCTAACACAGGTAAGACATCCTTCCACGCCTCTCTTATTGCTGCCCCAGGTGGGTTCGCTCACCAAGGTGCTAAGTGTATGGTGTTGTGTAACGAGGAGTCTTATGATCGTGTTGGGGGTCGTTACTTGAGTGCAGCTACAAGTATGGATCTTGATGAGGTACGAGATAACAGAGCCCTTGCAGCATCACGTTATAACATTGTTAATGACAACGTTCTGGTTAAGGATAGTACAGGTAAGGACATGGCTTGGGTGGAGGCTGTCGTTAAGAACTACCGTCCTGACATTGTGGTACTTGATATGGGTGATAAGTTTGCTTCCAAGACAAGTGACAAGTCAGACGTTTACTTGAAGAACGCTGCTATCCATGCTCGTAACATTGCTAAGCAATACCAGACAGCAATCATCTGGATGTCTCAACTATCTGCTGAAGCAGAGGGTAAGATCCACGTAGATCAATCTATGCTAGAGGGTTCAAAGACAGGTAAGGCAGCAGAGACAGACCTTATGATCCTCATCTCGAAGAACCCTACTGTTGAAGGTGCAGAGGATCAGGACACACAACGACACTTGAATATTGCTAAGAACAAGCTTAAGGGTGGCTGGCATGGGATTGTTCATACAGAATTAGACGGTTCTCGTAGTCAATACACAGCATAGACGGATGATAGGAAGAGGATAAAGATATGAGATTAGTTCTTGATGTAGAAAACACTATCACTACTCGTGGTGGCAAGATCCACGGAGACCCCTATGAGACGGGTAACTATTTAGTACAGGTTGGCATTAAGAATGTGGATCGTCAGCAAGAACGGCATGTCTTGAACTTTAACCATGATGAGCAGAAGGACACCAAGGGTACTGCCTTTAAGTTACTTCAAGCTTTCCTTGATGAGACTACACTTCTTATCATGCACAATGCTCAGCATGACTTACCTTGGATTTGGGAGTCAGGCTTTAAGTATAGTGGACTAATCTATGACACCATGCTGGCTGAGTATGTATTACTGCGAGGTCAGAAGTATCCACTTAGTCTAGAGGGCTGTGCTGACCGTAGAGAGTTATCTCACCGTAAGGGAGATACCCTGAAGCGTTACTATAGGGATGGCTTTAATACCAACCAGATACCTCTAGCAGAATTGTCTGAGTATCTGATCTCTGACCTAGATACTACTTGTGATCTCTTCCATGACCAAGAGGCTGACTATGCTAAGCCTGAGAGTGCTAGTCTTATTAAGATCCGTGACATTACAAATGAGGTATGTGTAGTTCTATCTCGTATGTATATGGATGGCATCAAGGTAGACCGCCCAGCGCTTGCTGCTGTACGTGAGTTATTTGAACGTGAGCTTGCAGACATTGAGACACGGCTTCAAGCACAGGTAAGGCATCTCATGGGTGCCACTCCAATTAACCTAAACTCGCCTGAGCAGATGTCCCAGGTAGTGTTCTCACGTAAGGTTAACAACAAGAAAGAGTGGGTAGACCTCTTCAACTTCACAAAGACACCCAAGGAGTTTAAGGATGCCGTGTCGTCTAACACTACAGCTATCCGTAAAACAGAGGCCTACACGTGTCCAACTTGTGATGGAGCTGGGCGTGTCTTTAAAACCAAGAAGGATGGCAGCAAATTCAAGAAGCCTAACCATTGTAAAGAGTGTGAGTCCAGAGGATTTAAACTCAAAGAACTCAATGAGTTAGCTGGACTAAAGTTCTCTGCACCTAGCAAGGAGTGGGTAACAGCTAACGGGTTTGGCACAGGTAAAGACAACCTGACGATCTTGATTGCTACTGCTAAGAACAATGGCATGACAGAAGCTATGGACTTCATGACAGACCTGCGTCGAATGTCAGCTGTGTCTAGCTACTTGTCATCCTTCGTAGAGGGTATTGATGTATATACGAAGGATGATGGCCTACTACACGTAAGCTTGACGCAACACATCACTGCTACTGGACGGTTTAGTGGTCGTAACCCTAACATGCAGAACATGCCTCGTGGTGGTACATTCCCTGTTAAGCGTGTGTTCATATCACGTTGGGATGGTGGAGAGATAATGGAGGCAGACTTTGCTCAGCTAGAGTTCCGTACTGCTGCATTCCTATCACAGGATGTCTTAGCTATGGCAGAGATTGCAGATGGCTTCGACGTTCACAGCTACACTGCAAAGGTTATCACAGATGCAGGACAGCCCACTACACGTCAGGCTGCTAAAGAGCATACCTTTGCTCCACTCTTCGGGGCTACAGGTTATGGCAGAAGCAAGGCAGAAGAGGCCTACTACATCCACTTCAACAAGAAGTATGAAGGGATTGCTGCTTGGCATAAGAAGCTAGGGGACGAAGCCATACGCTTCCAGAAGATTACCAACGTGTCAGGCAGACAGTACGCCTTCCCTGACGTAACTCGTAGAGCTAATGGATCACCCACACACTTTACGATGATCAAGAATTATCCAGTTCAAGGCTTTGCTACAGGTGATGTTGTACCTGTTGTTATTCTTGAGTTGGATAGGCGTCTAGCACCTTACCAGTCTTGCTTGGTAAATACTGTGCATGACTCCACCGTGATTGACATACACCCAGAAGAACGGGCTATTGTCATTGGCATTATCGACGATCTGAACACAGGCCTAAACAAACTTGTTATGGACGCCTATGGCATTGAGATGAATGTACCACTACTTCTCGAAGCTAAGATTGGCCCCAACTGGCTTGACACAAAAGACGTTTGATAGTATAACTACAACTCCAAATCTTAACATACAAAGGATGTATTATGACTAATGCACTAGCAACAACGATCAAACTTGATCCCGCCTTGGCGGAGATGATGGGAACATCTGTGACACAAGCGAAAGCTAGTATTGCACGTCTTGCTCTACAGCAGACAGCTATCATGGGTGTTGAAGAGATCAACGGTAAGAAGGTAAAGACTGAGGTAGTACCTGTAGGTGCTTATCGACTCAATAACACAGATGGCTCCATCGTGTATTCAGAGGACGTAACAGTACGTGTCTTTGCTAAGCGTATGCACTGGGGTATGTGGGACTCTGAGGCTAAGGTGATGTACAAGACTGTCATGGCTAATGATGTGTACAATGATCTGAAGGATACCAAAGGTGGGTTCAACCTGGGTCGTCCGTCTGGTTACGTCAAGGACTGGGAAGCTCTTCCTAAAGCAACTAAAGACATCATGAGAGCAGTCAAGCGTGTGACGGTTATCATGGGTGAAGTTACCATGAATGATCCAAAGGATGAACAAGGTAACCCTGTTGGCAGTGATCCTTCTACTCCTACCCCATTCCTCATGGAAGTACGTAGCACACAGGGTACAAAGAACATCAATGAAGCTCTGGCTAAGATCACACGTAAAGGCTTGTTACCTATCCAGTACACTATGCTTTTAACTGCTGATGTTACTACGAAACCAGATGGTGGTGAACTTGGTACAACTACAGTGACCCTGCTAGATGAAGCTAGTGTTACAGAAGCAGATCAGGATCTAGTTCGATCTTTCTTCGATTACATTAGCCGCACGAATACTTATGTTCTGGACAAGTGGTCAGAGAATAACAGTGCCAAGCTTTCTAAAGAGGATGCAGATCTTGTAGGCTCATTCGTAAATGTGGAGGCAGCTGACTAATGGAACACGCTGCTGAACTGCCTATCGAACTGTTTCTTAAGGATGCAGTTAATGGTAAAGCTTCTATGTCGGAGGAGATCATTCAACGTGTCGCTTCTGATGTAGCAGCTGGACTAAACAAACAGTTCAACAGCGGTCCACGGGATGCGTTCAGGCTTCGGATGTCCAACATTGGGCGTCCGAAGTGCCAACTCTGGTTTGAGAAGAACAATCCTGTAGATAAGATACCACCACCCCCACACTTCATCATGAACATGTTAATTGGTGATATTGTGGAGGCGGTATTCAAAGGTATCTTACGGGCCTCTGGTGTAAAGTTTGAAGATGCTGCTTACGTAAAGCTTAACTTGCCTGATGGTACTGTCATCAATGGTGAGTATGATTTGGTGCTAGATGGTCGAGTAGATGATATCAAATCTGCTTCTCCTTACTCGTACCAGAACAAGTTCAAAGATGCTGAAACATTACGTGCTAATGATAGCTTTGGTTATATGTCACAGCTAGTAGGTTACGCTACTGCTGCTGATAAGAAGCTAGGGGGCTGGTGGGTAGTAAACAAACAGAATGGTGAGTTTAAGTATATCAACGCTGAGCAAATCTCTATGGAAGAAGAGATGGATAAGATTGTTGAGAACGTAAACTACATCAATCAGGATGAGCCTTTTGAGCGTTGCTTTGAACCTGTCAAGGAGACATACTACAAGAAAGAGTCTGGTAATACTAAGCTCTGCATGGAGTGTACCTTCTGTGGTCATAAGAAGAAGTGTTGGCCTGAGCTTAAGACACAAGCATCCTTGGTATCTAAGGCTAAGACAGCAGGGCTTGTAGACTACATCCATATCAAAGGGGACTAGTATGCCCAAGAAGCCTAGACGCCACGCCTCCAGCGCATATAAGAGTGGGCTGGAGGTAAAGAACAATGCTTACCTAAAAGAGCGTCAAAAGGAAGTCAGGTATGAGGTACTGAAGATTGAGTACCTTCCTACTAAGATCAGGAGCTATAAGCCTGACTTCCTGCTAGACAATGGCATCATAATCGAGACCAAAGGGTACTTCGAAAACGATGACAGGCAGAAGCACTTAATCATTAAAGAGCAACACCCTGAGCTAGATATCAGGTTTGTATTCTCTCGTGCTTCTACTAAGATCACACCTAATTCTAAAACTACATATGGTGCTTGGTGTGACAAGCATGGGTTCCTATGGGCAGAAAAGTTTCCACCTGAAGCTTGGCTAGATGAACCAGGTTCATTACCCACAGAATTACATATTAAACTCAAAGAAGGGAAAAAGAGTGACTGACCTTACTAAGCCATCAGTATTACCAACGGATGCAATGGAACGTAAAGCTATACCAATCTATACAGGGGTGATTAACTACTTCCCTGATGCACTGGTATGCATTGCTAAGTTATCTCTTGCGGGTGGCCTTCAACATGGACAAACACCTAACACACTGCATTGGGATAAAACCAAGTCTATGGATCATCTTGACTCCATGATGCGTCACATGTTAGATGGAGATTGGGCGGAGGTAGCTTGGAGAGCATTAGCTAATCTCCAGATCAAGATTGAGCAAGGGGATTACAAATGAGTAAGAAGACTTTCAGCATTACCTTTGTAGCGGATATTGAGGCTGCTAGCCATGTGCTATCCGCTGATCCGTCTGCCTATGAAGATGATGTAAGAGATACAGTTGAAGATATTATGTATGATTACAATGACATGCATATCAGAAACCTAAAAGTGAAGGAACTAGGATGATTTCTCAAGATGACATTGACGGCATGGAGCAACAGGCGATTGACCCTAGTGAGTGCTTGGCTGAATTCATTAAAGCATTTGGGGGTTCTCTTGACCCTCGCTTGTGGATCAACTTAGTTAAGGAAGAGCTTGACGAGTTGTATGCAGAGAAACCAAACACAGCAGAACATCTCAAAGAGTATGTAGATCTGTACTATGTATCTGTAGGATTGTTCCTTGTCTCTGAGAATAACTCTGCTGCTACCCTGATGCCTGATGATGAACTAGTCACACTTAGAAAGCTGTTGGCTAGATCAGACCGTGCTCTACAAGAACACTATACTACATACGGTGAGAGTAAGATATCGGAAGCATTTACTAGAGTACACCTAAGCAACATGTCAAAGCTAGGTGAGGATGGTAAACCAATCCGACGAGAAGATGGTAAGATCCTAAAAGGGCCTAACTACAAAGCCCCAGACCTAACAGACCTTATTTAATAGCAAGGAAGCTAAAGATGACCAAGAACTACCAAGAGTTTTCTACTCGTGCCAATGTGGTGACACGGCGTACATATAACCGCCCTAAAGAGGATGGCACCTTCGAGACGTGGGGTGAGACAGTAGATCGTGTTGTTGAGCACCAGCAGTGGCTCTGGGAACGTGCCAAGGGCAACACCCTAGACATGCTAGAGATTGTTGAGCTTGATAAGCTACGCACTCTCATGATGGAACGTAAGGCTACTGTGTCAGGTCGTACACTGTGGCTGGGTGGTACAAATGTATCCAAGACACGTGAAGCATCCCAGTTCAACTGTTCCTTTGGCCGTGTTGAGACTGTACATGACATCGTAGATGCTATGTGGTTGCTGCTTCAGGGTTGTGGCGTAGGCTTCGAGCCTGTTGTTGGTACACTCAATGGCTTTGCTAAGAAGGTAGACGTAAAGATCATTCGCTCTGCCAAGGTCTTGGGTGAAGCTAAGGGCTGTCCTAGCAACCAGTCATGGACATCTGTAGACGAGGAAGGCAAGAAGACATACCACCTCAAGATTGGTGATAGTGCTGAGGCTTGGGCTAAGTCAGCAGGTAAACTGTTTGCTATGAAGGATGCTGTAGATGTATTGGTACTGGACTTTACTGAGGTACGTGCAGCAGGTGAACGCCTCAAGGGTTACGGTTGGATTAGCTCAGGCGATGCCACTGTTACTGTAGCATTCCAACGCATCTGTGACTTGATGAATGATCGTGCTGGTCAGTTGCTTACACGTATCGACATCCTTGATGTGCTTAACCACCTTGGTACTACACTGTCCTCTCGTCGTTCAGCTGAGATTGCTTTGATGCCTGTGTCTGACCCTGAAGTAGATGCTTTCATCTCAGCTAAGAAAGACTTCTGGTTGCACGGTAACGAACACCGTCAACAGTCCAACAACTCCATCGTCTTCCACAAGAAGCCAACCAAGTGGGAACTGTCATACATCTTCGACAAGATGGTTGAGGCTGGTGGTTCTGAGCCTGGGTTCATCAATGCTGAGTCAGCCAAGAAGAGAGCACCTCACTTCAAGGGAGTTAACCCATGTGCTGAGATCCTCTTGGGTAACAAGTCCTTCTGCAACCTAGTTGAGGTTGATTGGGGTAAGTTCCTTACTGACTTCGGTGGACTACAAGAAGCTGTTGAGATTGTAGCTCGTGCTAACTACCGTCAGACATGTGTGAACCTAGATGATGGTGTGTTGCAGCGTTCATGGCATGAGCTTAACGAGTTCCTGCGTCTCTGTGGTGTAGGTGCTACAGGTATTGTTAAGTTCTTGGATCACCACCAAGGTCACAGCAACATTGAGTCCATGCTACAGGCTCTACGTTCTTCAGCTAAGAAGGGCGCTAACTCTATGGCTGATGCGCTGGGCTTGCCTCGTGCTAAGCTGGTCACTACAGTCAAGCCATCTGGTACACTGTCTAAGATCATGGACACTACAGAGGGTGTACACAAACCACTAGGTAAGTATCTCTTCAACAACGTGACGTTCTCTAAGCATGACGAGATCATCCCTACACTGGTAGCTGCTGGGTATAAGGTTATCGACAAGCCCTTCGAGATTGACAGTGTGTTGGTTACATTCCCTGTAGCATACGAGGATGTTAAGTTCGATGTAGTAGACGGTAAGCATGTCAACCTTGAGTCAGCCATTGGTCAGCTTGATCGTTACAAGTTGATGATGGATCACTACGTAGACCACAACTGTTCTGTTACTATCAGCTACGACACTGGTGAGGTTCCTGTTATCATTGACTGGATCTTGGACAACTGGGATACATACGTGGGTGTGTCATTCATCTATCGTAATGACCCTACTAAGACAGCAGAAGACTTGGGCTATGCTTACCTGCCACAAGAGGTTGTCTCTGAGGAAGTCTATCGTGCGTATTCTAACACGTTGATGCCAGTAGACTTGACTAACTTGGCCTCTACAGATGATCTGTCTGACGAAGCTTGTGCCACAGGTGCTTGCCCTATCCGTTAACCCTAACCACCTGAGCATGTGTCTAAACTGCTTACACCTTTAGGAGGTGACCAATGACATTCATCATCATTACACAAGACCAGTGTTCGTACTGCGATAAGGCTAAGAAGCTTATGGTAGACAACAAGATCCACTCTGTAACTCACAACGTCCGTAGATCCAAGTGGCTCAAAGACTTGCTAGGCCAAGCAGGTATCACATCTGTACCCCAAGTCTGGAACTCAGAGGGTATATACATTGGTGGCTACGACGAACTTGACAAGTATATCAAGAGCCTATAGTCTTCACCCAAACCCTTCCTTAGCTCAACTGGACAGAGCAAGTCACTTCTAATGACTAGGTTACAGGTTCGAGTCCTGTAGGGAGGACCAAAGTCAGTGCAGGTTAGCCGACAACAATAGTTACCTTAGGCGTCAGTAGCGCAGTTGTTGAGGGGGTTCAATTCCCCTGACTGACACCATAGTAAAAAGGATACACCATGTCAGCTTATAGAAAACCATTTAGTAACGCCTTATACAAAGCTTATGACGAACCTGCTCGTGTAGCTTTGGTAGGTCACCTAGAGGCTAATGGGCATACCATTGTAAGCAACGAAGAGAATTACAATGTAGATGTAGTATCACAGAAGAATGGCTTAACCTACTTCAATGAAGTTGAAGTTAAAACAGGGTGGACAGGTGATTGGAATACAAACTGGAAAGAGATCCGACTACCAGAGCGAAAGCAGCGTCTATTAGACAAACACAAGAATGTAGACGGTGTTCTAAACTTCTACATCTTCCGCCCTGACTTCAAACAGGCATGGCGCATTAAAGATACCCTCCTAACTAAAGAGAGTCTAAGAGAAGCTCTAGGTAGATACATCCAGAAGGGTGAGTTGTTTTTCCATATCCCCTACACATCAGCAGAGTTAGTAAAGCTATGAACGATAAAGAGCCACCAAAGAAGCAGACACGCTCCCGCCGTAAGACTACGTACAAAGGAGCAGAGTCAAAGTCTGTATCTGGTATTGTACCTAAGACGGTAAACCAAGGAAAGCTTATCCAAGCCATCAACGCAAGCCAGCAAGTGCTTATACTTGGCCCTGCTGGTACGGGTAAGACCTACGTCACAGCTACATGTGCTGCTGATCTGTATACTCTCAAAGAGATTGACAAGATCGTTATCACACGGCCTCACGTAGCTGTAGGTAAAGACATTGGGTTCTTGCCAGGCACACTAGAAGAGAAAGCTCAACCTTGGGCCTTACCTGTGCTGGACGTACTCACCAAGCATTTAGGCAAGGGTACGGTAGAGACGGGCCTGAAAGCTGGTAACATTGAGGTTGCTACATTAGCGCTCATGCGAGGTCGAAGCTTTGATAATGCTTTCATCATTGTAGACGAGGCACAGAATATTGAGATCCCAGAGATCAAGATGTTGCTAACCCGTGTTGGTGAGGGTAGCACTATTGTGCTCAATGGTGACATCCAACAGTCAGACCTGAAAGGTACATCTGGTCTAGCCAAGATTATCCACCTTGCTAAGAAGCACATGCTAGATGTACCAGTAGTAGAGTTTGGTGTAGATGATATTGTACGTAGTGGTATCTGTGCTGAGTGGGTAAAAGTATTTATGAAAGAAGGTATTTAAAAGGTTGACGCTAGCTAGCACTAATAGTATAATTCTACTGGTTAGCGTCAATCAACAATAAGGGGTTACTTATGGGCTTAGAAGATGAGGCTATTGAGTTTATGAATAGTGAACGGAGTCCTGCTAAACTATTTAAAGCAGCGCTAGCAGAATACATGCTTCCTACTTTGGAGTACGTAAAAGATAATGTTCATGATACCAAAGAACGAGACCATGCACTACAAAGCTTGGCAGAGTTTGGCTTCTGGATTAATCATGCTGTAGATACTCATGGCATCAAAGAGTTAGTAACCCCTGTAGAGTGGCAGGACTAATTTAATTATTGACAGTTAATTGGTGATAGTGTTACACTTATGTTAGGGCTTGTTGGTCCTCTTTAACTTCCTCTCCTGACAAACTAAAAGGGCGGTCACTTTATGTGCCGCCCTCTTTCTTATTGTGGAGTAGTGTTTTACTTAAACTCTTGCACGTTTGCTTTAGCAGCATTATCCAAGGCATACATAATCTGCTGCATCCTAGTAAGCTGATCCTCTAAGCTCTCAGCACCAGCAATGTATTCTTCATTGGTCTGCCCAAATGCAGCTTTAATAATCTCTGAAGGTGCAATACCATCTTCTCTAGTATGCTTCCTTATGGAGGTTACATACATATTCTTGATATAACCAGCAACCTTGACAGGGTTATTTTCAGCTAGGTAGTTGAAGGACTCTGTTACGTTAGTAGTAGTCTCTTGTCTTACACTAGCAATAAACGCTTTGAGTTTGGTCTGCTTTAGCTCAGGTGTGTAGCTGTCCCATTCTTCTTGGTTTGCCTCTTTCCAATTAACCCACTGCTTAGGCAGGTCTACATGTTCTGTGCTAGAAAGCAAGAAGTTTACAGCATAATCAATAGACGGATTTTCATTAGGCATAGACAACTTATATTCTTCTAGGTTAAACCTATTGATGTCTGCTTGTATCTCAGATTGCTTAGGTGTATTGGTTACACCTGTAAACTGTGTGACCAGAGGGTTAACCTTACGGATAGACTGGTTGTTAAAAGGTGTGAAGTATTGCAGATCATAGTTACCTTCAAGAGATTCATTTATCTGTGACCAAGGTACATCAGGTATGAACCTAGAGGCTCTAGCTACTGTTGAAGCCTTCACCTCAATCAGATCAAAGAAGTTAACAGTCTCCTCACCGCCAATGATCTTAGTGTAAGGCTTCTCAGAAGACCTAGGATCAATCTGACCATACACGTCATTGAAGGTAGCTAGAGGGTATGTGAATGTAGCGATGAAGTCTGGGAGGTAAGTACCAACAGCTTTTATATCCTCACCAGTGGTCAGTGCTTTAAATATATTCATGACAGGACTAGAATCTGGAATAAACCCTGTAGATCCTGTGAGTTCCGCCAGTTCAACACCCATCTTGTAAGCGCTGTAGTCTAGCTCCTCTTCATTTTTATAGCGATAGATGGCATCCGCTACCAACAAGAAGACGTTCATAGGGCCAGCAATACGAGATAGGTCGTGAACACCATCATCATCAACATACTGGTTATACTTAGATTCTGTACCCTGCGTTGTTCTAAATGCATAAGCAGAGGATAGTAGTGCTACACCTGTCATCTGACGAGCAATACGATCTTGCATACTCTTGCTCTCTACTGCACCATAGAGCATCTCTCTACCTATACCCAACACACCTACACCTGGCATGTAGTCGTGAAGAAACTCTAGTTGGTTAGCAATAAATCTAGGGAATGGCATTGCTGAAGATACAAGGAAGGGTACTGCTTTATGGGCTTTCATTACAGCCTGAGAACCCTTAGCAAAGTATGTCTTTTCTCCTCGGTAACTCTTTTGAAAGGTATACTCTAGTGCATCATTAACGGCGTTCTTTACAACGTCATCTGGCAGCTTATCTAGTGTGAGGTTCTTTTTAGTAAAGTCTTTAAAGCTTTTACCCAATGCCTCATCACCCAAGTCCATCAACTGTCTATCAATGGAAGACAGCAGTACAGCTTTCTTGAAGATGTTATCAGTAAGTCCGTTGAAGTAGTTTACGGTCTGGCCAATCTTTGCTGCTTTACTAGAGCCTTCAATAGCCTCCGACTTGAACACATCAGAGATCAGTCTACCAATACTTTCTGGTGCATCTGTGTCAGCCATCAGTGCCAAAGCGTCTGCTGTATACTTATCCCATGTCAAAGCACCAATAGTGCTAAATGTACCCTTGAATGGGTTCTGACCTTTAGTAATGTTATAGAAGAAACGATCCGCTACATCTACAGTTAGTCTGCCACCAGAGAATGCCACGTTGGCTGCTGTAGTAGCAAGCTGGGAGGTCATAAAGCCAATACGTAAAGAGTCTACCCCTTTAAGAAATTCTAGACCAGCCACTTTATCCTTGGCTATGTTTTTAACTACATCATCAACCTTTTCATCTGAAACGGTGGATACACGCTTTGCAAATAGGATCTTAGCATTACCTACTAGGCCATCAAACTTAGCCTGGGCTTGATCCAATGCCTTCTTACTTGGTTGTGCAGTTCCTGGCTTTGTCTTCTTAGCAACTTGCCCAGCAGCATTTAGCAAACGACCTGCGTTAGACAACTCTGCCATGAATACGTGTGAGAACTCATCTGTAGACAGACCATACTTTTCTCTAATAACCTTTACAGCTTCTACGTCATCCATGCGACCCTCTGCAATGGCATCAGCAATAATGTTAGATATACGCTTATCTGGGTCCGCCTTGAAGTGTGTATGAATATCAACATAGGCAGCAGCTAACGACTGTACAGCATCAGAGCTAAGCCCACCAACAGTGAAGGTCTTTGTCTTACCATCTGTAGGGCCATTCATAACGGTACGTCTGATTAGCTCACCAGCCTCTACTACATCTGTAGGTAGTGGATCAAGCTTAGCTGCACCCTTCTTGAGGGCTTTACCAGCTTTAGCTACGGTTGTGTTATAGTCTGTCATCTGTTCAATAAACTGATCCAACAGATTTCTTGGTGCAGCAGAAACAGTACCCTTAGCAGCAGTAGCCTGTTCTGTAGCTCGAACTGTGATGCCTTTAGCTCTCTCTTCAAGTAGATCAATAGCCTGATTAGCCTTCTTGGAGGTAACCATACGAGTAGCGGCACCACCAGCACCCCCAAGTACACCACCAGCAATAGTGGATAGGGCTACAGTACCTGTATCGAAGTCATAACCCTCAATGGCATTAACCCTAGTACCTTGATTAATAGCCTCTGTAGCACCTGAAAAAGCACCCTCTGCCACGGCACCCTGAATAGCACCACGTCTAGCTGCCTGTCCTGCTGTCTCCTTAGCAATGGTTGCAGCTACAGCACGTCTAGTAGCAATCTGTGCACCCTTACTAGTTACCTTAGCTGCAAGCTTACCTGTACCTGCTGTGATAAGGGAAGCCCAAGTAGATGGTGCAGAACCAATAGACTCAACATAATCAAATGCTTTACCAAAGGACATTTCTGTACCTTCAGAGTTGTCCCAAGCTGCCATCAGTCTACCAAAGGCGTCTCTACTCTCAGCAGTACGCTCTTCTTTGTTTGAAGCAAAGTACAGATCTTTGATTGCTGAGACTTCATTGTTCTCTTGATATCTCATGTGCTCAGCAAAGTCTTCAACTAGACCTGGCAAACCCTTCTCAAGGATTGTCTCTTTTGAGTATCCATGCCTATCACTCTGAAAGAACTTAATCAAGTCTCTCTGAAAGCCTACATCAGACTGGATATCATTGATCTTCTTACCTGTTACTCTATTGTAGTACAGGTCATTTTCATCAGCCATGTGCTTACCTATTGTTTTATAGCGTCTAATGCTGTAATGTCAAATCCTGCGGTATTACTACCAGGTTCTTGAGGTTCTTGGGTGGAGGCCTCTTCTAGTTGAGTAGGTCTCTTACCACGCAGAGCAGCCTCATATTGTTCCAAGTGTAGTTCTAGTTCGTCTTCACTCAGACTATCCTTACGCTTCTCCCGCTCACGTTCTACCGTCTGGTTAATAGTATCCTCTAACTCGTTACCCGAAAGCCTAGCTTCACGCAAGGAGGAGCCTATGCTATAAGCAGTACCGACACTATTGCTTAGCTCAGATTCCAAGATAGCCGCTTGAGCCGTTTCCTCTACAGAAGGCAGAGGAGTAACCTTAACTTCAGGCATAGTAACACTAGTAGCAGTGGCATCTGGATCTACGCCATCAGGTACTGTGTCAGCAGACTGTATACCAATAACATCAAATGCGCTACCTGCTGCTGCAAGGTCTAGGTCAGTCCCGTCTTCAATACGGTTCTGGGATAGGACTTCATTGATTACCGCATTAGCCTCTCCGTGAGACATGCCAACACCTTTACCATCCACACCAACTCTTCTGAGTCTATCATATGCGGCAACAGCTATGCTTTCTAGATTCTGTAGCTGAGCGGCATTATCAGCATTAAACAATGTGACCGTGTACCCCATAGAGTTAGTCTGAGTGAATAGACCCTCTGGGATGTAGCTGGCAATCACGTTGCCAATCATAGTCCTTGCTCTACGCTCTTCACTCTGATCCATAGAATAACCTGATGTTGGGTTATACCTTGCGCCAGGCACAGCATTACGACTAGGGCCAGCAAAACCAATAGCAGCAGTAAGTTCAGCCTGACCAATGCCACCAATATCAAACCCGGCCATAGATTGCTCTACAGCTTTCTGTGGGTTAAGCGAGAACATAGCCTCAAAGAAACCTTGGCGTTGGCCTTCAGGTTCATTAGCATTGATGTTACCACCCAGACCAGCAGCATAGGCTCTCTTAACAGCTTCTTCAGCAGAGAGTTCACCAGCATTATCCTGTGCAAAGGTTACAACAGTGTTGACGTAATCAGCAGGGGCGTTACCAGAAGTAAGAACACCTATTGCACTATCCAGTTGACCTGCATTATACAGGGCTGTTGCTGTACGCTCAGAGAAGCCCAACGCTTGAGCATCCTTGATTACAGATAGGTCAGACTCCATCTGTTGTTGAATCTTCATACGTGCTGGTAAGCCTGTACGCATCAAGTAATCTTGGCGTCTAGCTGTCTCTTCACGAATAAAGATGTCACGTTCTTTAATATTGGTAGCTAACTCTGTACCAAAACCTGCCCAGAAACCTGCCATAATTATACTCTCCTGCTCATAAGGTTGCCACTCTCAGGTGTAGCTTCCATTGCTGGTACAGCTTCCTCAGTAGGTTCTTCCATAATCTGTGATACTTCTGTAGCCAAAGCAAAGCCTTCATCTTGCTCTTCTGTAGGTGTAGTACCAAGAGCTTTCTTTAGCTTAAGGCTAAGCATAGTACGTTCTTTCTCTTGCTTAGCAGCAGTGTCTTCTTCAAAGCCTTCTGTATAACTAATACCAGCTTCTTTAGCGATAGTGAGTAGCTGCTCATGAATTACAGGTGCAATGATCATGCTAATAGGGACAGTGTGAATACCCGCCATAACAGCAGAGGTCAGCATAGACTCTGTTAGTACATTAATAGGGATACCCATCTCCATCAAGTCCAACACGTTGTCCAGAACCTCTGGTTTATTAATGCGTGAGATATGCCGTTGTAGGGCGTCCTCAGGGTCAACAGTCTCAGGAGGACGCTCATAAGGTCTGTTCTGCGGTTCATCCGTCAAGGACTGTCCTGGGATGGGTGCAGTGAATAGTTTATCTTGCATAGTATTCTACCTTTTAAGATCCGACTTTAAAGCCAAGCAAAGAGTGGAGCTCTCTTACAGTACGTGGTTTGCTACGATCCCCACCCTTGTAGAAGATGTTTCTATTGGCGGTAACAACCTTTTGACCCAAGAGATTAGCGGCAAGCCCATTAGGGTTAGTCTGCAAGCCTTCCAAGACCTGGCGACCACCTGTTGGACCAAAGTGGTGGTAAGCGTATAGATCTGCAGAGCTAGGCTCCCGTTCAAAACTCTGACGAATAGAATTAGCATTATCAGAAGCAAGGGCTGCACCCATCATAGAGTTGAGGGCAGGGTCTTTCTTTAGTGCTAACAACTCAGCGTTAGACATGGAGTCTACAGGGATACCAGCTGCTACCTTGTGCTTCTTAACTGTTTCTAACCAAGTACTGTCTAGGAACTGGAACAAACCACCAGCAGAGGATGTTTCAGCCTGTGCATTGGGATTAAAGCTAGACTCAGACTTAGCTAAACCAAGCAAGTAATTAGGGTCTACATCATAGGAAATAGCAGCATCATTGATGACCATCTTAATCTCTTCTGGCGCATTTGTAACTCTACCCGTACGAGATTGAGGTCTACCTGACTGACTAGAGTCTTCTACAATAGCAGTGTAACTAGCATTCATAGGTTGAAGACCGATAGTCTCACTGTTGACTTGGCTCTCTGTACGCATACTGTTAATATAACCAGCTAGCATACTGTTCATCTTGTCAGCAGAACCTTGAGATGTACTCTCTGTTTCTTCCATAAGGCTAGTTACTTCAGAAGTATTACGTTGGCCTGTACTAGCTGCACGAGACATCAAGCCTTGCCTAATGTCCGACATCTGTTTAACAGAAGACTCATCCACCTGAACAGCGTCTACAATCCGATCTGCTATCGTTCTAATGTTGTTTAAGTTGTTTTTATACATTATACATGTCCATAGTAGTAGTGTCAATAAGCTTAGGTATTTGATTGTGTATTATCACCAACCACCACTCAAAGCCCATTCGAGGCCCTTCTCAACCGCAACAGCAGTCAGCTTACCCTTACCAATGTTGTCAGCTAGTTCTGCTTGTTGTTTCGCTGACAGCTTCTGTAGAGCAACTTGTGTAGCCCTATCTGCAGAAGACTCACTAGCTGCAAAGGAAAAGGACATTAAGTCTCTCTCCCGCTGTAGTGCAGCATCAAGAGCAGTGGAAGTCATAGCATTAGCTGACAGTGCAAAGGCAGTGTTAGCCTCGTTCTGTGCAGCAGTATTAAGCGTGTTTACGTTCTGGGCCCATTGAGCATTAGCTTGCTGTACAACAAGGGAGTTCTGAGCGTTAAACATATCACGCTGGTTATCCATTGTTGATCTAAACTGGGACATAGCATTAGCTTCACCAGCGTTAAACTGGTTCATGGCATTCATCTGTGTATTGTTGAACTGGCTTACTTGTGTTGTAAGGTTAGCCATGAACTGCTTAGTCTGGTTTTCAGATGAAGTGTTAAACTGTCTTGCAGCATTAGTAGCAGCAGAGTCTGTCAGGATAGACTGAATTACAGACTGAGACTTAAACATAGCTGTCTGTTGATCGTTAGCTAGGTTAGTCATATCCATCTGCAAGAAGGCCTGAGCATTCTGTACAGCTGCCTGTTGCTGGTTACTAAGGTTCTGTGTCTCAAGCTGAGCAATAGCGGCAGCTTCACCCATGACAAGTGCCTGACGGTTAGACAGGTTATTCAAGTTCATGGTATTAGCAGCACGGGAGTTCTCTAGAGCCACTTGCTGTTCAGCTGTAAAGTTCATGTTAGCTACATCAGAGATCTTTGAAGCATTCTGTACTTTAGCTTGGAATTGCTGATCAAACTCTTGGCCCATGAAAGCAGCACGTTGTTCCGCTGCTAGCATAGCTCTCTGTTGTCTATTGCTAAGGTTCTGTGCTTCAAACTGTGCTTGTGTCTGTGCATCTGCCATAGCGATAGGCATTGCAGCTTCCATTGCAGCCTGTACTAGGGCCTGACCAGCCATACTAGAAGCACCAAGGCCACGAGCAGACATCTGTGCGGTAGCATTACGAAGTGCACCAGCAGCCCAAGGTGGTGTTTCTCCACCCTCAAAGTCTTGCATGAGTGTGTCTAGCTGACCTTTAACAGTAGCTTGTACACTAGGTGTTGCTTGTGCTGCTTGGATCTGCTCATTAAACGCAGTAGCTTTAGCAGCATCAGCTGTACCAGAGATAAGCTCACCAGCTTGGATCTCACGTTGTACAGGATTGTCCATAAGAACAGCTTCACCCTGTGCAGCAGTAAGGTCTGACACAGCAGTAGTAGAGGGTTCCATAGTTGCAGCTTGTACTTGGGCTTCCTTAGATACTTCACCCTGTGCAGCCTCTAGTCCAGTAAGAGCATCCGTAACACCCTCTTGCGTGGTGGCAGCTTCATATGTAGACGTACCAATAGCAGTATCGGCGGCTACACCAGGTGCCAACAAAGATTGAGCAGTAGTAGCTGCAGGTGCTGCTCCAGTGAGTTGCCCAGCGCCACTTGCAATATTTGTACCAGGAGCAGCTGCACTCATTGTAGCTACATCGGCCTTCTCAGCTAGTGAAGTAGGGTCCGTCATAGCTTTGTTTATTAGAACAGACGCACCACTAGCTGTCTGTTCAGCTCTGGCCTTTTTAATAGCAGCAGCATCCGCAGCAGTCTTAGCTATGGCAGCAGCTTCAGCAGCTTTAATATCAGCAAGTCTTTTAGCTTCAGCATCAGCAGCAGCCTTGGCATCAGCAGCCTTCTTAGCTGCCACCCTATCAGCAGCAGCCTTGGCATCAGCAATAGCTTTATCCGCAGCCTTCTGAGCAGCAGACTTACCTCCACCCCCGCCATAAGCGATAAGACCAGAAGCCCTAGGGTGGAGGTGTCGGTTTGGCATAAAAGGGTTGTAGATCATCAGAACGTCCTTCTGTGTAGCTTTTGTCTATCATAGAACCGACGAAAGTGGACCTGAGAGGTGGTTCCATAGAGTTCTTTGTGTTCTCTCCGTATGGCTCTCATTAACTTAAGAGCATGGCCATAGGGAGCTATAAATTCTATACCCCAGAGTTGATAGTCTCCACCAGGGTTCTCCAACTCGTAGTCTTTACTAGTAGGAGTATATGTATCTTCCAAGAAGCGCTGGGCTTTATCTGGGGGTAACCAACACCAAGTGATTAGACCTATAGGCTTTTCATCTATATAGTATAATCTAAATCTGTTAGTGTTAATAGGCAGTAGTATATAAGAGATTACTTCACTAGGGGTATATGTAGAGTGTATATCACCTTTAGTTAGTAACCCTAAACTATCCCCTATAGCCTTGTACTTATCTATGTACATATGTATATACCTAAAGGGCTTTTATTCATTAAGGTATACATGTAAATAGGTATTTTGTCAAGTTGTATTTAGCTTTAGGATTTACGCTTAAACATATTTACAAAGCTTCTGCCTATCTCACCAGGGCTAGGGGCTAACCAACCTAGTATAAGCAACAACAACATAAGAGGGTCAACTTCAGTATTCTTAGTTGTACTCGTATCCTGTACGACAGTATCTACAGGAGCTTCTATACGCATCTGTGGTCGTGTATTACTAACTACTCCAACAGTCTGGTTATTCTCTTTACCTATCTGTGTATTCGCTGCTACGTTCGGACCCCCGCCCGTCAGAAGGCTCAGAGGACTGGCCCCGCACCCTGTCAGACTTACCAAACCAATCCATACCGAAAGCCAAAGCACTAAACGTAAAGACTGGCCAGACCAAGATCTCAATAATGTTAACATCTTTAGTTTCCACAATATATGCCAGCCAAACAAATAGGAGTAGAGCTACTTCACGTTTGTATGTCTTAGGTTTCATCTTCCAGCCATAGCCTCTACAGCAGTTCGGATAGCTTTGATATTCTCGTCCATACGTGCAGTAGCTATAGCCTGTTCTTGGACAATCTGGGAGAGGGTTTCTGTCTTAGTTTCAAGCTTAATAATGCTAACCTTGTTAGACTCTACTGCATTATTCAAGGAAGCTACAAACCAAATAAGAGCAATAGTCTGCATAGCAATTGCAAAGACCAAGGTTACAGGTACAGTTTTAGATAGGTGCCAAGGTTCAGTAGTCATTTAGAGTAAGCTTTCCAAGAGAGTTGAAAATGTGGTCCGTCTGGGAAGGACTTCCAGTCACCACCCCACTCTAGGTCCACGTCGAGTTGGTTAGATGCTTGTTTCATAGCCTCAGCAATAGGATAGAAGAACTGCCAGTCCCACGACACAGGGTAGGGAAACAGGTCAACAGCATGTCCTGTGATGTGTCTGCTGTTCATTGTTGTAGACTTACCTGAAGCTACAAGTTTCTTCTGGCGTTCTACAGACCGTAGACCTTCACCAACAGAGAAGTCTTGCTCTGTTAGGGTGATGGCTAGTTTAACTACAGCAACCAAGTCAGGGTGGACACCCTCTAGCTTCTGTAGACTTTTATTACCTAGTTGGTATGTCATTGTTCCACCCTGTTTATAGTTTAGTTTACTCTTCAGCCTCAGCTACTACCAGATCACCATTGGCTACCTGCCGCATGATCTCTGCGTAGTGACGGTTAGCGGGGTCTAGTGGTACTGACATCTCTTGGCCGTCTATGGTGGCTTTGATTGAGGTGTTCTCCGAAACGCCCTCAATTACGTCAGCAGTGAATGTTGCTGCTGTGATGTTCATACTATCCATGATTATAACTCCGCATCCGCTGCCCACGCAAACCAAACGTGCAGTGATCTATATGTTGTAGAAGACAATTGAAATCCACTAGTTGCTGACCTTATCTGGACGTTACTATCAGTGCTGCCTCCTGTAACATGACTAACGGCACCAGTAGTCCCATTATAAGCATATGTTGTTACTGTGGCAGATGCCCTTTTATCGACCTTGTACGGCAGAAATTGGCCATCCCTGTTTAACGGATTACCAGAGCCATTAGCCGGATGATACGCTTGCGCCCGTATGCTACCACTAAAAGTGTTAGGCGTTGATGGGTTATCGACCTCATAATACCTCTGACACAAAGCCAATTCCTGACCATAGCTGCGATGCTCGAACGGGGTGGCTGTGTCGCCTACTTCGAGTTGGACGCCTGTGATCTGGAAAGTATCAGACGTAGTTGCAAATACGTTTGCTTGACCTGTGACACTCTTGAACCCAGTCTCACTTGTCCATTCATACTCAGAAGTAATGTCATCTGGACCGCAAGCAAGAT
>Ga0208134_1000345_pt1 | contig 30535 bp, 14 predicted proteins | sample VirMetDEL_Mar_31_FD_184515 | JGI IMG/M metagenome (GOLD analysis project Ga0208134, IMG submission 184515) | Aqueous microbial communities from the Delaware River and Bay under freshwater to marine salinity gradient to study organic matter... | ecosystem: Environmental > Aquatic > Marine >...
ATACACGTCAACTTCGTAACCTTCTTGTAAAGCTAAATATGTATAATGTAAATCACCGTTGTCTAACATCCACTCATCCAGAGCGTTATACCCATAAGGTTCAGCCAGACGATGTGTAAGCCCAACGTTCCATGATAGGTTTTTGCTTTTACGTTGTCTGTATCTTTCCGATGCTTCAAAATATTTAATATCTGCAAAACCATCCTCTAAATACTCTATCTTTAAAGCAAAGAAGTTTACACACAATTCGTCTGGACAACCATCATCAGAGCTAAATCTAATAAAATGATGTTGATCCATGTAGTCAACACCCTCTTGCCTTTTGTAATCTATTTCAAATAAGTACTCAACCCCTTTAACTTTACCCACAGTGGCCGCATCACTGTAATTAGATTCCGTGCCGTCATAAAAAGTTTGAGCTTTGTTTTCATAGCCAAACCTAGCAATCTTACGTAATCCTATGGTAAAATTATAATCATAAGGAGTTGATATAGTCTGCGTAGATAATCCATTATCTACAGAGAATACATCAACATCTGAAAGTGATGTTCCACCGTTAACTGCTGTGTAGAAAGTAGAATACTTCAACAAGCCTTTAACATCAATGTTTCCAAGTGTTTGCGCTATTGTTATATTAGATACAAGCAGTAGCAGTATTATTAGTTTTCTTACCATCTTTTTATTATCACTTATTTTTTGAATTCTTTACCTAATCGTGGTAGTAACAATACCCGCTTGAAGAAGATGTTTTCATTTTACATCTTTTCTTATTACTTTTAATTTTTTTGCACTGTGTTTTTTTACCACTTTTATTTTGTTTAACCTTAGCGTGAATAGTACAGTATGATCCACCTGACTCCACCTCTTTTTTACACCTATTACCAGACTTACTAAAAGCTGCACACGTAACTGTTTTTCCTTTTTTTCTTTCTTGCTGTTGTTTCTTTTTATTTACAGATTCGTTTTTTGTATTTTTAGTTGTTTTCTTATTGTTATTTTTTTTATTCTTTTTATTCTTTTTATTACTGTTTTTAATAGCCTCGATATCTGGGTCTCTAATTCCTAGATCCCAAGTATTCCAACCTAATAATAAAGCTGCTCTTTGCCACCACTCATGATGCTCGTCAAGAGCATTATCTATGTTCAGCATTTTATTAGATAACCTACCTAAAGGCACGTTAGTTACACCTTCAACAACATTACCTATAGCATTCCATATAGGATTATCTAAAGTAAAACCTCTTTTACTGTAAACACCTTCGTTGTATTTATCAGTTTGTATCGAACTATAGATCTTACGAAGCTTAGATCCTATTGGTGGAGAAAAACCAAGTAACTGCAATATAGTATACGTGTGATCAGCATTCCAACCTTTGTCTTTTTGCCTAGCGTATTCAACTATAGTGTTTTTTACGGTACTTATAGCTTTTCCACCGTAACCTATACCAGATAGAACAGAATCAACCATTTGATTCATTATTCTACGAGACTTTTTATCATACTCCTCGGCATCATCAGCAGCAAACAACGCTGATTGCAACGCTCCGAATATAATACCTTGAATCACTCCGTAATAAGCAATTTTAGACATGTGTGTTTTAGTGTCTCCTCTACCGTTGACTAAGTCTCTAGCGGCTTTATTCATTATCCTAGCGTACTGCATTGGAGTGTTTTGAAACGATAGTATCAACCTACCAAGCGGAGAGGCTTGTTGTTGAGATATCATATCAGGTCTAGCTGACTGCTGGGAAACCTCTGTTACCTCTTGAAAGTCTATAAAAGCTTGGGCTTCAGCTTGTTCTTGAGTCATACCCTCTTTCACAAGTGCTTTAACTTTGTTTCTAAAGAAAGCAGCGCCACCACTAGCAATTGCAAAACTATCCGCAAGTTGAGTTGGTAAAAAACCTTTTTTAAGTAACCAAGCTATAGCTGCTTTAGCTTTATTTTGACTACCAGCAACTGCATCTGAAATTTCAGCTTCATTAATACCTCTTTGATTACCAGATCTTCTTTGTTTTAGATAAGGAGAGTTAAATATCATTGTGAAATCTTTCCAGTATTGCTTTTGGTTAGCAAACGCTAAAGCGGCTTTAGCTGGATTATTAAAACTCCAGTTCATATAGTTAGTGGCAGATATAGTTTGCAGCACAGCGGATCTCATGTTAAAGAACATAATAGCACCAACAGAGTTGTTAACCCAATTCATGTACATGTTCATAATTCTACCACCACCAGTTGGTCTGTTTCTACCAGTTCTCATTCTATATAAAGAATCTTCTAAAGCTTCTCTAAACTTACTACCGTATATAGACTCAATTTTATTTAGGTTTACTTTAGAAAATATCTGATCAACATTCTGTTGCCATTCAGCTAAAAAATCAGCTCTAACATCTCCTATTGCACCGTCACTCAATAAGTCAGAAGATATGTTTTCAGCTAACCAATAATCTTTAGGTTTAGAATATCCATCATCTCTTTTAGAAATTAAACCCACAACATCCGCATAAGCTTGCATTTCACCGTTGCTTTCCACGATACTTGTTAGTTCCGCTATATCTTGCTCTGTCATACCAGGAACTGCAAAACCAGCTTTACCCCAAAGATAAACTCTTATTGCTTGATCGTTAGTATACTGTGAACCTTCTATTTTTTTGTTAAGTATTTTCTTAATTTTAGGAAAACTCTTGTTTAAGTTTTTAAAATCAACTGCTGCTGATTGCTTGGAAGCGTTCAACTCGTCAATAGCTCTAGCGAACGGATCTATTAAAGCTTTTTTGAAAAAAGCCATATCAGCTTCTCCTTTTTTACCTTTGCCTAAGAAGTTATATAGTAACCCTTGGAAATCTTGAGCTGATGCTGGTATAATAGATTTGTACTTTGCTTTTCTACCTAACAAACTAGCCTGAGCCTCGGAGAACTCTTGTTGAGAGTTAATACCAGTTACGTCTTCTAATATACCATTAAACTGATCGTTCATTGAATTACTAAAATTAACTTTAGCTTGCTGAACTTTAGACTTAACATCAAATTGATCTAACATGTTTTTAACCGCCTGCACGTTTTGCAAAGCATCATCCGCAAAGTAAAAGTCATTATAACCCTCACCAACCTTATCAGCCATCCAAAGAGCTTTGGCTTCAGCGGTAGAGTTACCTAGACCAGTTATATTATTAGCAGGTATGTTTAAACCATTAGCTTTTAAGAAATCAAATATAGCTTTTTGAGCTTGCGGCGGTCTAGCTGTTAGTACAAACATATTTTTAGGACCAAACTTATTTTGCAACTTCATAGCTTTGTTAAACAATGGTGCTAACTTACCTTTTACAACCTTGTTAAAATCTGAAAAGTCAAACGTATAACCTTGATCTAATAAATTTTCGTAAGTACTAGCATATTGCTCTGCGTTTAAAGTACCAGTTGTACCATCTGGTCTAGTAAATTTAACTAATGACTTAGTTGTAGCGAGTGTATCATCAAAATCTAAAACAGTAATACCTTTTGCGGGATTAACAGATCTAGAAAACTGTACTGCTCTACCTATTGTTTGACCGTCTTTAGATTTGCTAAATTTAGATGTTGCAGTAGTAGCCGCTTGCATAAAGTTAACAGCATCCGCTCTGTTTAAAAGATTGACCTTAGAGTTGACTAGTTGTTTATCTACTATTCTAGGTGATATTCTCCAGTTAAGCTTGCCTGTTTTTTTATCAATTTTTAACCTTGCAACCATTTCCATTGATTGACCGCTTTTCACTTCAAGTGTTGGAATTTTAATACCTGTTTTGTTTTTAAACTCTTGAGCTATAGCTAGTGATACGTTATCTATCTTAGGATTGCCAGTGATCATTCTGTAAGTAGACTCTCCAACGTGTATAAACCCTTGTGGTTTATTAGTGTACTTACCGTTGCCATAATGCCACATCGCATATTCAGCACTAATATCCATAACCTGAAGGTACTTAGTTTTCAACACGCTATTAGCAACAGTCATCATTTGCTCAGCTGTTAGTTTTAAGTTTTGTATTCCACCAAGTTCTTTACTCAAAGCTTTTGTAGCTTTAGAAATCATATCACCTATCAAGCTATCATAAGTAACACCTTTTTCATTTGTTGTTGGGTTTGAATTAGTAAAACTAACACTACCATCTTCCTTTGGGTTTACAGTTTGAGAAACACCATCGGCCTCATTCATTTTAACTTCAATACCAACTATAATTCTTCCACGACTAATATAAGCATCCCCTTCTCCAACTCCTTCTTTTACTTTTTTATTTGTCTTTAAAACATTACCAGCTTCTCTATTAGCATACTGCAGTGAAGATATAATAAGCTGCTCAAAAGCCTGGTGAGTACTTAACTCAAATTTGTTTTTTCTAGATTTTATAACGTCTCTTAATACTTTTTTCTGTAATTCAACATCTGTTAGCTTACCGTACTCATTACCCCTGTAGGTTTTATAAGCAAACTCTGCTATAATAGCTTCATCCGATTTAGCAAACTTAGAGCGTTTAGTCCATCTTTTAATAATACTAGCGCTGTTTAACTTATAACCATATTTAGTTTTAATAACTAGAGTTGGATTAGTTTCCATAGCAGCAAGTAAATCCACAATCTCTAAAGCCATGTTTGAAACTATTCTGTTTTCATTTGACTTACTAAAATTAACGTTAGGATCTCTACCAATAGCAGCGGATAGTGTTTCTAGGTTATCTTGAGCTAAGGTTTCACCTTTTAAAGCTGCTAACTGCTCTCTTTTTTCTATAACATCTTGCTCTTGAGCAACCTGCATTGTAGCATCGTACGATAACGCTCCAGCCATAGCTTTTGCTAAACCATCTTTTCTAGTACCTCTTAATCCAGATCTTGAACCTGTTACAGGGTTTACTAGTGGTGCGTAAAAGAAATCTAAAAATTGTTTTTCAGTAGGTGTTTTCTTTTTATATACACTTACAGCCGTACCTTTATCTATAATATTTAATGCTGACGGTGGTAGTAGTTTTTGATTAACAGCACTTTCAACCTCTTGTTTTGAAGTTAATTTTTCAACAAACGTAGTTAGCACTCTATCGCTATCAGCAACATTACGTTCTAGTTGAACCAAGTCAGCTGTAAATATAGCCTTAACTATAGGTTCTCTAAATTTCTTTAAATTTTTAACGTAGTCTTTAGTTCCTAAAAAGTTTTTAACTGACTTAAACAAATAAACGTTAGCTTCGTCTCTTAATTTTCTTTGTATGTTTCTAACTGATGTACCAGCTTCGTATGCTCTTAATAAAGCCTTACGAGCTGAATCTAAAACCTTGTTATACAAGTCACTGTTAGTTTCAATACCTATCTTTCTTCTAAACTCAGATTCTACTTTTTGTTTACCTTTAGCTTTATCAGCTTTCTTTTTAGCTTGAGCTGCTGGTGACAAATCTTCTGTCTCAAGAGCTTCCATAGCTTTATCGGTTTCAGCTGCAACTTGAACTTTAACCTCACCCTCTTTAGTTGTTTTACCTATGTCCTTAGCGCCTTTCATTTCGTCAGCAACCTTAAACTCCCTGTTGTAAACGTTACCAGCTTTATTAGCTATTTGAGAGTTGATCCAACCAAATAAATTATCATTTTGTTCTGGTTTAAAATTCTTAACGTGGCTAACTAACTCAGAGTAAACTAAATCAATAAAGTTATCTGGAACAATGTCAGCTTTATATTTAGATCTAATTAACCCATCAAGCATTTTATTGTTCTGCATTTCTTTAATAGCGAAGTCAGCGCCTTGTGCTTTCCAAGATTTATTATCCCACCCCATTTCCGCTAATTCGTTTACTGAATCTGTTTGGTTTTTAGAAAACTTAGATCCCGCCGCCGATTTGTCACGGCCAGCAAATTCAACCATACTTTCACTAAGCTTACCTGCTTTAACACTTTTACTATACTCTTTCATAAAGTTAAAAGCTTGCTCACCAGTTTCTATACTTAATTTTTCGTAAGGTGTATTTTTGTTAAATAAACTAGCAACATTGTCTTTTATTTTGTCAAAAAAACCTTTATTGTTTTTATAAGTTATATTGTTGTTTTTATCTTCTATAATATCAGACAAAGCGTTAAACCACTCAGATGAAGTAGCTGCTTCTTCCTGAGACATGTTATAAGTGTCTTTATTTGTAAGTCTCGCTTCAATAAGATCAACAACATTTTGACCAAGATTAGTTTTTATTTGATCTTTAAATTGTTTTATTACTACTTTTCTCTCAGCAGGTTTCATTTTTTGAATAGCACCTTCCATCACCGCGTGTAGTACCTCGTGTGAACCAACGTTCATAGCCCCATACTCAGCGGCGACTTCTCTATTAATCATTATTTGCCCACGACCATCAGCATCTCTAACCACGTTAACACCATCGGAATTATTTGCTTCATTAGCAAGTCTGTTTGCTTCTGCTTCTATCTGTTCTTGCGTCATACCAGACAAATCCATACCAGACATAGATCTACTAACATAAGCGCTTACGTAATCTTTGTTTGAGTCAAAAGCTTCGTAGGGATCATAATCCAACTGCTGACTACTAACCTCAGCAAATTGCTCTGTATCTTTTAAATATATCTTAACTCTAGATTTTTTTATTTCCTTACCAGCTTTGTTTCTCGCTCTAACATCAGCACTTCTACCATCTACACCAGAATATTTACCTACTATGTTAGCTATATCTGATTTTATTTTAGCAACTTTTTCAGCAGCGCTAGTGTCCCCATCATCTCTATCTTTTTCAGCCTTAGCTTCTTGTTCGGCTTTGTATAACTCTTTTTGTTTTTTTACAATTTCTTTTCTATCCTTAACATCTGTAACTTTACCATTTACTTGAGAATCTAAATAAGCATCGCCTTGTCTATTTTTAACAAGACCATCCATAACCTTATCGTTTTCAACCTTAACATCAGCAGCAGCTAAAGTCGCATCATCCATTTTGTTTATCTCTTCTACAAAAGCTTTTTCGTTAAACTCTTGGTTACCTATAGTATATTTACCTTTTTTCTTTAAAAGCGTTGGCATAACCGTTACACCGGTTGTTGCTATTCCTTTTTCTGCTATACCCTCCGTTAGTATTTCTCCAGCATCGTACTCTTGGCCACCAAAAGTTTGACCACCAATTTCACTAGCAAGACCACCAGCAACCGCTTGCGTTGATGCTTTTATGTTTCTTTGCGTAGTTGTTGTTAGTTTACCAGTTGTCCTACCTACAGTTCCACCAGCAACAAGTGTTGATAATCCATCAATAGTACCAATGGCTATACCACGTCTAATGGCTCTATTTTTAATTATTTCTTGCCTAGTACCACTCATATTTAAAGCAGTGTTACCATTTGGGTCTATGTACTCAATAACTTCCTCGTCGTTTAGTAACGCTCTTATGTTTTCAGGTGTAAAATCTTTACCATCTTTCTCTAATTGTTCTTGTAAAAACTGAGAATAAGATTGACCAGCGTCCATACTACCACTCATACCACCCATGAATCCCGATAAAAAAGCCAAGCCTTTACCAATAGGGTTTTTTGCATATTTTGCTACAACTGCATTGGTTAAACCAGATGCCGTTCCAGTTCCCACAGCTCTAAGTGCAACATCTTTAGATGTAACTAACGAAGTAGCCATGTTACCTAAAGAAGATAAAGCAACATCTCTAATATAAGTTGGATTTTCAGCAACAGCCACCATAAAAGCCATAGTACCACCTTCCTCTTCTTTAATCTGCTCATATCTACTACTGTACTGCTTTACGGCATCTGTTTGCTCTGGCATTTCACCAACAGAGTCAATTAAAGCCTCTATCTCTTCGTCAGAAGCGGTTTTACCGCTAGACATAACGTCCCAACCAGCCACAGTCCCATCAGCTTGCCTAACTCCAACGACAGCAAGTGATCTGTACATAGAGGACAAGTGATCGGCAACAAAATCTGTTACAGCGTTATCACCCATACCAAGCGCTTGTAAATTACCTCTAAAACCATAGTAATACGGGTTGGTTCTATCTGTTTCTTTTACTTCCTCTACACCTTTTTCACTTTCTTCTTGTCCTATTAAATCAAAAAAACCTTTAACATTAATTTGGCCTTCGTAAGCTTTACTGTTTTCTTTTAGATCATAAACACCAAGCACCCCAAGTTCTTTCGCATGTAACGAATCATTATACCTACTGTTTTCATCTTGCTGCTCTTCTTTTATTTCCTCTCTTCTTTCTTCAGTATTAGAATAACCCTCACCAAAAGCACCATAAGTCCACTTGTACAGAGCGGTTGGCATTTTGTTTTCAGCGTCTCGTTTTTTTATATAATCAAGTTCGCTTTCAGAAAATTTACCAGAATCCTCATAAGCTTGGTATACTGAGCCAATAGTTGGAAGTGATGAATCTGCCTTCCAAAATAGCTCTTCATCATCTGGTTCTTTATCTGGTTCTTCACTTGGTTGTTCAGCAACTCTAGGTCTGTTTACGTTTGATTGAAACTCGTCTGGAATAAAACCCTCTTCTCCTTTCCACCAACTTGTTTCTCTAGTAGATTCTTTTAGCTTGTTAGCTTCTCGCTTTCTTATTTCAGAAAGTTCACTCTCCGAGTACTGCCCAGAATCTATATAGCTTTGCATGATTTGATCTAACTGTGTTGTTTGAGTCTCGGCCATGTTAAACTTGAGTATTTTCTGTGTTATCTTGTTGTGGTTTCGTTCTAGCTATCATTTCGTCAGCTTTTTTAGCTTCAGCTGGTGTTTGGTGGTTTTCGTCAAATGCTTTTCTTATTCTATTAGCATAGTATGCATGCAATCTACTGTCTTTGTTAGGGTCAAATGAGTCAGGATGTAACATTTCATCTGGTATACTACCGTTTTGAATAGCTTCTTGATTTTCTATAACATAGTCATTCAAAAAGTATCTACCCCCAATTTTGTCAGATGCCATAACTTTCCACGCGTCTGACCTCTCTAGTATTTTACTTACCTCCCAATCAACATCATAATCTAAAGGATTACCCATATCATTACGCTGTTTAACGGCGCTTTGTTGTAGCTTCATGAAGTTAGCTTCTTCATTTCCTTTTATAACCCAATCTTCAGTTATATCTTCTTTTCTTTTCCACTTAGTATTTCCTTTCTCGTCGGTAACACCCATTATAAAATTTAAATTATCATCAAGGGAAATCTCACCCCTCTCAGTCATAAAGTCCCTCTCCCAACTTATATCAGTATAATTTGAATACATGCTCTCACCATCTCTACCGCCAGCGTAGTTCATAGCGAATTCTTCTTTTATAGCTTTAATAGCATCAAGATCTCTGGACCACCCCATGATCTGCCCTTTAAAATGATTGGCCATCTCTTTATTTCCCTCTGCTAAGTTCTTGTCATACATTCTAACAGCGCTAGCGACGTTTTTGTTGATTCGCTCTTGGTTAAATTTTCCATGTATCTCAGAAGATAAAGAGTCTTTACCATAAGATAAGTTCTCAAAATATTTCCTTGCTTGCTTGTCGTCAGCCATTCTATTTAGTTTTTAAGTTCCATGTTAACATCAATCATATCATAGTAAACCGCATAATGCCCGTTGTCAGTTATTGTTACCGCATCTTCTCTACCTATTTCAAGTAGGTCTTGAGCCATTGTACCAGACCAAAGTTGATTTTCACCTATATAGTTAAACGTGTATATTGGTATTCCAGATTTTGATATTCCAGTTTTGTTTATATTTTCCTTTAACCTAACATCAGACAACGCGGCACTCCCAACACCAGTTATAGCTCCACTTATAAATTGATCTCGCTGCATATTGTTGTTGTCAATATCTTGATCTGCAGCTTCTTTTCTTGCCATCGCAAAGTCTAACATTTTGTTTTGCTTGTCAAACCCAAATTGCTCTACCATTCTCGCACCTTCTCTCTCTAACAGATCTCTCTTTTGCTCTCCCTCTCGATCTAACTGCTGCAACCTACCAGCTTCACCCAACGCTCTAGCTTGATTCGCTTGTTCTTGTCTACCAATATCAGCCGCTGATTGTTTAGCTTGTTTTGCCCCTTGGTTAGCTAGCACTTGAGCTAGTCCTGCAACTCCACTTCCTCCAGCTGCGCCTTTCATGTTGGCTAGTATATCAGCTGAGTTTTGTTGAGCTTGTTCTTTCTGGAACTCCGCTGCTTTTAAATCTACAGTTTGGTCTTCATATACATTCTCCATATCAGCATAAGGATTTTTTACTCCAGCATAAGGATTTTTCATTTTAGTATCCTCCCAATCTGCCATTTGATTGTGAAGATCCTCTTGAGCAGCATCTTGCTCTCGCCTCCTTTCAGCCCCACCAGTAAGGAATGAGAGGAATTTAGCTGGTGATGGTGTTCGATCGTATTTTGCCATAATTTTATTTTTTTATATATATAATAGTCACAGTTTTGTTATTTTTTTTACTTACAAGCACGTTAAGAACCGCTCTACGTTAAAATACAATGTAGTATCAACTATTGGCATGTTCTTTATGTTTATAGTACCCTCTATTGTTATAACGTTAGACGCTCCGTCAAAATTTACAGTGGCCCCATCTTCTAGTGTTACCGCAGAGCTAGCTATTATATTTCCAGCCCCACTTGCCACAGATTTACTAACAACAATAGGTTTTGTAGTACCCCTTATACCAATACCCCTGAGAGTAGCTCCTGCAACCACTCTGCTTACTTCATTAACCGGTATAGTTGTGCTGCCACTTACAGCTGATGTTGTTGTAGCAGACGTGCTAAGCAACGCGTCAGTCTCTTGCGTGGTCCCAGTAACAGTAACGTTACTCAAGTTAACACTCATTCCAATCGAACTTTCAATAGCCTTAGCCCCTTGGGCAACTAACTTAACATTAGAATCTGATTTTAAAGCGTCGGCTTGCTTAACATTAAACACTATGTTACCCGCTTGGGCTGTTATTCTACCATTGCGATCAATTGTGGTGATTGGGTTGTTGTAAGAGTCAATCCCATTAACTGAAACATCTGGAACTGTGTAATCCTCGAAATCAGTATAATATCTATTATCATTGTTTATTCGCTGAAACGTTTTTGTGGTGTTATAATTAGTGATAAAAGCTGGCACCGTTGTGTTTCCAGCAACACTAGTTTTTCTAGATGGGTCTAGAAACATTCCACCGACTAACCCCGCTATATTATCTACTGGCCATCTATAATATGTAGAACTACTCGTGTCTTCTCCTTCTATAGCTAAGGCGGACGCTCCAAACGTTACCGTCTTCACAATACACAAATCTTCTGCTGTAGGTTTTCTTTTCAAGACAAAAGCTCTACCCGCTAAAGCAGTTATAGTCATTGAAAAGGGGAATGATGAGGAGGACGAAGAGTCTACCTCAAAAGCGGCTCTTCCAGTAGTGCTATCTGTATAGTGAGGTGTCATACCATTGAATGGTGGGGTAAAAGTCATGGCTACCCCGTCGCCTATAGTATCAGTTACACTAATTTCTATTTCGTTTGCATTATCACCATCTGGATTTATTTTGGTAACTAAAGCGTGTACAGATGATGCTACGCCAGTACAGGTTAATTTATCACCAACTTTCACGTGCCTCGGGGTTGCTGGTAAATCGTCAAGTACAATTCTATTAGAGCTACTAACCGCTCCATCAGTACTGTCAGTCGTTGCCCAGTAAGATTCTGGCGCTAAAGCTGATAAGTATAAATTTTTAACAACATCTTGATATAAAACTTTTTTTACACAGTAAGAGTTTGAGCCAGTAGATTTGTTCAAATTTACACTACCATCTGCGTTTCTAACCTCAACAAGAGGCTTATGAGTTGTTTTTATATTCTCCGCTGTTTCTGCATACACATTTACGGTAAATGTTTTTAAAGAAGCTTGACTTGGAAAAACTACGTTTAAAGTAGTACTCCCTCCAACTGACTGTATCATACTGTGTTTATAGTCATTTGAGGTCCATGTTTTTGTTTTAAAGTTATAATAGCTAACCATGTCACCCTCGTAGATTTCTACGCTAAAAACAAAACCTCTATCACCCACCACGGTAATAGTTTTAGTTCCTCCTTTTGAACTTATGTCACTATAGTCCATAGTAACGCCATTGATTTGTTTTTCAACATAACCATGTACAGCTATATGATCCGCGTCACTCATTAACTTTCCATTAGGCATGTAATGAAATCCATCGGGTGCCTCAACACCATCTTTTATCTTTAAAAAGCCTTCATTAAGTTCTCCAGTGCCAGAATAAGAACCTGAAGATCTTGATGATCTTGAAGAGCCTGAAGAACCTCCGTATCCGTTTGCCATAATTATTTACTATTTATTATCACCTCACTACCCACTGAGTATATCTCAGCTTCTTCTCTAGAGTCGTTTGTAAACCTCGCTTTTGCATAATACCCGATAACATCCCCATCTGTCTGACTATACTTAGAGAACATAATGAAATCACCTTGGGTAGGGACATAGTTGTTGGGGAGAAAATCCGTTTCATCAACATCCAGCATGAAACCATTTGGTTCAACTGTAATTCTACGTAATATACCTACTATCTGAGTGACACCGGTGTTTGCTTGGGATGGGTCAGACTGCTGGTCTCCCGAGTTAGGCTGCACGAACGTCGTTGAAGCGTAGATTAAATCACCAACTTGAAGTGAGTTATTTAAGTTTGTAATAGGTAAAAATAAATTTATCATTTTTTATATTTCTTTACTGGTACTGATTTAGGTAAGACTTTCTCCTTCGTCTTTTCTTTTGTTGCTGGAGCTTTAGTTATTGTTTTTGATGGCGTCATGTATAAGCTTGAAGTTGCGGGTTGGCTTACAACTGGAGCAACGGGAGCAACGGGACTAACAGTAACGATGTCAATGTCACCAGCATCAGTAATACCAAACACACAGCTTCCATTGTCAACAGTTGCGTTAGGGTCGTAGTTCGAGGCAGAAGGATTTGTACAACCATAAATTGGTGCGTCTTCACAGTCGATACAGAAAGAGTGTTCATATAGGCAGGTTCCACCACCAACTATATTGTGAGTTATGTATATTGTGTAACATCCTGGTGCAAGAGTACTAATACCACCTGGCATAGAAGTAGCGTTACCATTTTGTTGGCTATATACACTAATACCAGTCACGTCATTTGTAATATCATAATCCCAAGTATCAAGCGCTTGAAAATTATCTATACTAACACTCCATTGTAATGTACCGTCGTTGTTAGGGTTGTCGCAATAACCAGTATCACCACTAGTTGATAAATCAATCACGAGTCCCGTGCACTCTAAAACACAAGTACCGTCGTTCGCATTAGCACTAGCGTTGTAGTTCAGAGCGGCGGGGTCAGTGCAACCATAAACCACAGCGCCACCGTTGACAGTAGTTGTAAGCACCCCACCAATTCCTTGGAAAGTAAAATCACCGGAATCAGATGCATCTAAAGTGATATCGATTTTTCTATTAATATTGTTAAACCACTTCCCTTCTTTTTCTAAAAACTCTCTAATATTACCTTCTTCCAAATCTGTGATAATCTCCTCAACATGCCAACCGTTTTTACTTGCTAAATTATAATATTCCTGATCACTGTAAGTGGTTATTGGTTGGAAATCTAAATCTAGAGTACCGTCAGCTGGGTTTATAAACTTATCAACTTTCGCTTGGCTACCCTCGTAGTTTAATGTGTTAAATACCTTCACTAAACCTGGTTGGTCGTTTAACATTACGTCTAGCGATGAGTTTGTAAACCCATCATCAAATAAACCTTGACCACCATAAAACGTGTTCCTATCTACGTCCTCGCTATAATGCTTAAAAAGCTCACCTTCAAAAAAAGTGTAATAATTATTTGCCATGCTAACACCTAGTTGCATTTGCGTGAATGATTTAAAACTAACCCATCCTTTATTCTTTTCGCTAAAAGTTAAAACCCAATCATTTTTTCCCATATTTACTGTGTGTTAATCAATGCTAAATTATCCTATTACATCTTCCAAGTCAATATCTTCTATTCTATTACAATAACCTGCATATAACGTTGAGGTTGTATTTACACCATCCCAAGTATCACAATCACAAGTCATGTGAAACTTTGCTTGTATTTGGCAACCAAAGTTATTAGTTATTATCGCATAGTATACCCCAAGTCCTTGTGCGTTACTACCGTCGAACATGTAATTAGCATTTAATCCTCTTAGTACGTCTGAATATTGCCCAGCTTGGTAGACGTTAGGATCAGAGTATATAAGAGGCCCAGGTATTGTGGCTGAAAGAGTTGGAGAAGATGTGTCATGTATACCTTGGAAAAACTCAACAGTCCAACTAGTCCAAGGCATTGTGTTTGTAGCTAGGTTGTTGTCTATCATAATAGAAATAGTACCATCACTAGCTGTCGCGTTAGGTAATACAGGATAATACGTCCCATTATACCAACCAGACGCTCCCCATGGGTCACCATCATCACCTACAAGACCCGCGTGAGAACAGGGGTGATGGCCTGGATCAGTTCCAAAATCTGTTGGGATTCCATCAGGAGTAACAAGCATAGGTGTTGGGGTTGGTGGGGTTATTATCGCGGAATTGTAAGCCGCAATCGATGCAGGGCCAAGAATAGCCGAGTAATTGAAGGTACCACTAAAAGGTAATTGACCATTACAAATATCTACAGGCAACCCTTGTCCAGGACACAGCACCCAATTCCAGTTTGGTGGAGGAGGTGATACGACTCCCGCGGGACCTTGGTAAGAGTATACGAATGCTTGATAAGTAATAGTGTCATAAGGCTGATAAATAGCTGTTGCTGAATATGGTGTTTCCTCACCTTTGCAAAACTCTATTTCATCTCCAACAAAAGGAATATCTTGACATGAATCCATTTGTAACTTAATGTTGTACTCTTGGTTTCTATCATCATAACTACCGATAATTCTACGGGTTAATCTAAGGTTATCTCTAAACCAATCCTTCATGCCAAAATCAGATATAGGTGTTAACCCATCTTTAGATAATCTTAATACAGCTCCTCTAATTTTATCTGAAAAATAAGATCTATAAGCCTCTGATGAGAATGATTCTGGGTTTGTTGATATTCCATACTCACCTGAGAAAGGAATAGTTTGCCCAAGAACTCTATCAGTAGCTATTAACTGAGGATTTCCATCAGCGTTAAATACAGCATCCTTATTAGCTGATATTTTTAATATTTTATCTTCGCAAAGCGCAACTAAATCAGAGTTTCTAGAGTGTAGCTTTTGAATACTACCATATATAGGATTTACATCCTTTGTAATTTTTTCAGCTTGTATAAATTGATTTAAATTATTTATTCCAGAAACAGAGTTGTATATACCGGAGTATATTAAACCATATTTTCTATGTTCCTCTCTATACTCTTGCTCTAAAGTCGTTGAAGCTTTAACTCCATTTGATATATATGGTAGATTGTAGTTATCTCTAATTCTATTGGATTCTACTCCGTTTTTAAAAGTGTAGCAATTGTGCCAAGGTAGAATAAATGTATTGTTTGGGTTTACTACTTGATTTTCTATTGTAACCGCCCAAACCAAGGAATTTGGAGTGGCGCTGATGTGTGTGATTTTTAACTGTACAATTAAGTCATCAGGTCTAAAAAACTTAGTCCCGTTTACTTGAAACACAGGTCCAAACGAAGGCGCACCACTCCCTTGTATAAGCAATTGGCTGTAATGATATCCTATTACGGTATAATTTTCACCAATATATTCAAATCTAGTACCAATAGGAAGTGCGCTCGCAACAGTATCATCATTTATTACCGATGGCATAGATCCCGAAGCCTCGTAATATATGTCTAACTCTGTCATATCTTTAGGTTCTGTTTCGAAGATAGCTGGATTTTCAGACATAAGCTCTGATTCCTCTAAAGTATCATACCAAGAAAGTGTGTAACCAACTGCCGCTACGGCTCCCCAAACACTATCAGAATTTGGTTTAGCTATTGTGTTTATATTGAATTCAGAGTTTGGGCTGTAACCATTCATACCAACTTGTTGAAAAGTGTAAGTACCACCACCCGGGTTGTCCGTGCTCCCAATATCAGGTGGATTAGTAGTATGTAAATAAGTATGATCACCGACAAGAAACGGCTGACTGTAACCGCCAAGTGTTAGTTTAAAATAATCGCCACTACCACCGGTTATTGTTTCAATTTCTCTTATAACATAAAGTTCAGCATCAATACTTGCACCTGCATCGTCAATATCAACAGTCGAACCATTACTTATCCAAGAGGTTAAAGCCATACCCTCTTGTATAGTTCTCTGTACGTTGTTAATTGTTTGCTTTATAGAGTCAACATATATCACCAAGTCGTCTTGCTTGTTTGGTCCCTCCACCGTCGCACCACCAGTAGTATTTCCACTTGCATCAAGAGCTATTGAGTTAGTAATCTTAAGCCCACCAGGAATAACACCGGGGTGAGTTGGATCCCATGTTATCGCTGGCTCAATATCTTTTATCTGCCATCGTTTAGACATATTAAAACTTAGTCCCTCAGCCATACTATGTAAATCACCAATTGATGTTGAACCTGATTTAAGTTGAGATGAAAACTCTTCGTTATTGTAACCAGTAGTCTGATCATGGTTTGTATATTCACCTTCCCCTGTGTAACCGTCTCTTATATAGTGTGGTAAATGTCGCCCGTCACTGTGCCTAAAGATGTTCCTATTGTACATTTCACCTGCCGCGATATATTGGGTTCCCACACCGTCATTAGTATTATCTTCATCCCATCTAAATTGAAACCCTGGTTTGATTCTACTTATAAAACCTCCTTCGTCAGAATAATTAGGATTAGCAGGGGCAACGTTATATTGATTCCAATCTCCAACATCCCAAAAACCAACTACATTCGATCTTCCATTCCACACTTGCTGACCTTCATGGCTAGGTGGGATAATACCACCAAAACCAAGATCCATATCCCAAGTTCCTTGTCCCTGATTTACAACTAACCCACCTCCATCGGGAGGTACCGGTAGCGGATCTCTGTTAAACTTAAGTTCTTCATAATCATCGTTAGAAGAATATTCTCCATCACTAGGGCCTTTATCTATAAACCAAACGTCAGTATCTTTAGCGGAGTCTCTATCAGATTCATATCCTTTACGATGTTCTATGTAAGAGTAAACATAAAAATCAAATTCATGATCAGTAGTCCAAAAAGTTGCTGCTGTTTCCCCAAAACCATCTAATTGCCTGTAAATAGAACACGTATGCCTCTTCCAACCCGAAGTCACTCCATATTGCCTTGTTCCTAGTCTTTTTTCTTTTCTTCTAGAAGTCGATTCTGCGTCTGTGTTATAACCGAATTCTTTCCACCAATCCTTCGTATCTTTCCAGTAACCATCTTTATATGGTATCCAAGGCGATCCATCACCAGTATTTGTCCCGGGACCCCCGTCCAAAGTCTCATAAGACAAATGTACCAAAGCTCTGTATCCAGCATCATTTAAAGCACTACCAGCGCTTTCATTTTGTCCCGAAACACCGTAATCAGGAACTCCAGCTATACTTGGGAATTCTTTTTCTCTATATCTTCTAAAATACAGGGCGTTAGCTGTAAATTCATCAACACTATAATACCCGTATGGCACGTTGGAATTGGAACTTCCAAACTTGTGTCCACTCCAATTACTGGTGATAGAGCTTCTGCTACCACCCACCCCTCTTGTAGCAAATCTTTGTAAGTCGCTTGTATGTTTTGCTATAAGCTTCTCATCCAATAAATACACTTTTCTAAAAGCTACTCTCCTAAGAGCATCGTCACCCATATCCACAGCGATATTTTTCTTAAAAGTATCGTCAAAATAAATCTTTACAAAAAATCTTCCATCAAATCTATCTAAATTTTCTACTGTATATTTGTATATATTTACTATCGCAGTGTTTTCAATGTCATTAGACGTTAATCCACTTGGGTCGTTTGATATAAAATTAACATCTTCTTCTAACGGTCTGTCTATCTTAAAAGTAAACTCGTGGCTAGCTGTTGATTCATCCGGGTCGATGTGAGAATTAGCTACTCCAACAATCTTGTATCTATCGGAAACTTGAGGTGTTCCAGTTCTTTCAAATTCAACCCACAATTCGCTCTCATTAACTGGGATGTTGTCTATGTTTTGCGCAGGAGTTCCATATAGTCGCTGTGTTTTAATGCTGAACTCAGTAGATCCCTTGAAAGGCATGTCAGCTGAGTTATTAAATAAACCACCACCACCGTTTTTAAGTGAAACTAACTTTCTTTTTGTTGTTTTTATAAAATCAGGGGCCTCGTTTTCTATAGCTAAAATCTTATATCTTGCCGCGTCCATAACCAGCGTGTCTGAATCAGTTCCTTTTTTCATAATTAAGAACGTATCAATATCTACTTTATTTCTATCACTAGAAGGAAAAGATAACCAAAGATTTCCATCACCAGCACCGTAAAAGCGGTCCATGGCAAGGTTGTAATACTCTGAGCTCGTCTCTTTAACAAAGAACTTAAAATGAGTTAATGCTTGGGGGAAATCATCGGAATCAAATTGTACTCCAAATCTATTGGCTTTATCAGCCTTGTCTTTCTCATATCTTACAGTACTAGAAGTATTGGATAAAACAGGCGTTTCTCTTCCGAATTCATCTAGAAACACAACACCTAATTGATATTCTCTTAGTGATTTTATTGATTTATAAGCGCTTGCCCCTATGTTTGTTCCTGAGTTAAAAACTAGGTTGTCATCACTATCAAATAACTCATTTGTAACATTTAGATTTGGAACGTAGTTTTTTCCATTCAAGGATAATAGATCATAGTTTTGAACATAGTTAGCATATACAATTCTATTTCCCGTTACGTCTTGTCCTAGTGCTTTTCTAGGAACGTTGTCCCACGGTCTTAATAGTTGATTAGAAGGCACAACACTATTTATCGCTTCTCTCTCTATAATAAAGCCAAAAGGCGTTGCACCGGTAGGCGCTTGACTCGATTGTAAAAGTTTATCCCACAAATTAAAGTCACCAGGTGGCGCCCAATCGTTAGGTTTTATAGTGTCTACGACATAAACATTTGGAGAGGAATCATCTTTAAACAATATATCTACAGCTACAACATCTTTAGGAGTATCAATTGTGACAATATTAAATAACTTTACATCTCGTAATTTGTTAGTCATACCCAGGTTATAACCTTTTCTAGGATGGTAATCAAAAGCTCCAGGTAAAAACGCTACTTGAGTAAAAGGAGCAAACGTAGAATATTCTCCATCTTCATATTTATATCTGTGAGAAAATCTTGGGAATTTAAACTCAAAAAGCTTTTCGCTTTCTTCATATAAATCTATAACATATTTTAACTGAATACCATCCTCTGGTTGTTCTGGAAATCCATCTACAGTGGAAACTTTAATTTTTACACCATAATTCTGAGTGACACCTGAAACTCCTGCTTGTGAATTAGATAGTGGTGTTTGCGGCAAACCACCGACGGATTGTATGTCTGATAACACTTCCGTTATCTCCCCTTTAATAACAAAGTCAGTCAAAGGTACCGACGGCACTACAAATACCCCACCAATCTCTTTATACGCTTGCAAAACAACTTTTTGCCCAACTAAACTTTGAATAGTACCTCCCGTAGGTATCCATCCAGTTAAACGTTCTAACGTACCTGTTCCCGTGGGAGGAGGGGGAGTTAATAAATCAACTTCACTACTAGTGTTGTCTAAACCTGTTAATATCTCTACAGAAAACTCATTATTACCAGCGTCGGTTGATATAGACGAGAAATCAAAGACACCCTCATCAAATGATTCTCCAATAAAAGAACTACCCACTTGATTAGCTGGATCCGCAGCGTCATCATTACTATATATTTGCACAACACCCGTGTATATCAAGTCTGGGTCTCTATCAGTACTCATCACCATGTCTAAAGAGTATTGAGGCCCTTTTCTAATAACAGTTATGTGTTCTTCTTTGATTTCTGTCAAGGCACCTGTTGCAGGGTTATATAGTTCGGTTTGATTAGGTGTTGTAGTTGACCAACTCGTCCCCTGAATGCAACGCGGTATGTTTATTTTTCTTGGTTCGTTAATATTATCCGTCCAAAATAATAAGTCGTCAATCACATTTATACCAGTAATAATAGTACAATTTGCAAACTTTAAAACCTCTTTTGTTTTATCGACAAAAACCATTGTATGAATAACCCCGTTGTACGAGATTATATAATCAATATCTTGTGTCCACACTAAGTAGTATAGAGTATCATTCTTCTCATCAGCAACAGTCCCTATGGTAACAGCCTCACTTGGTAGATTGTATTCACCACCACTCGGGTTAGAAATACCCTTTAATTCATTACCCAGCACGTTTTGAGCAGTACCAACTTCTGATGATTCCGAAGTCGACACCTGCATATTCATCGCATCTCTATATTGTCCGTTTGGAACAAGTCTCTCATCGAGATCCTTATTCATCTTACCACCGGTAAATTGGTGCTTAATCTCTGCCATGTACTAGTGTTTTATTTGTTTCGATTTACCTCTTAAAATTTGAGTTAATTCTTCTAATTTAATATTCGATAACCTTAACTTTGCAGTTCTTACAGCTGCGAATCTTTCTTTCTTAAATCTATTGACTTGATATTCTGGAATATTAGCTTTACCAGATAAAATAGCATGCGATATCCATTTGTACATAGCTTCCTCCGCAAACTTATGAATCAAAGGTTCAAAACCATTAGTATCATAAGTAATCTCTGCCAAGCCCCCTATTCGTGGTCTAATGGGAATTATCTGCTGCGCTAACCCATCGCTTATGTAATCTAAGATCACAGTTTTTCCAGATAAGTTAGAACTAAAATGGATTTTTCCAGTAGTGTTGTCTATGTAAAAAGACCCATTGGCCTGTGCGTGTTGAGGGTCTAATCCATATCTACTGTTAAACATGTTGCCATGGTCATGATTGTGGTGTGGATGTAGGTGATCGTGATGATGAACTTGGTTAGGTTTTGCTGACTTATAACTTGACCAGGTATCAGAATCTTTCGGTGTTGAAATGAATGTCACTTCGTTTGTTGTTGATGTTGATGCCGCTGTCGCAGAATTTGAAGTTGTTATAACAGCCCCGTTAACATCAATCACGGTTGTTCCTATAGGAAAATCTTCATGAGACACTAGCATTCCGACAGTTATATTAGACACGTCTGTATTTGGCGCTTGTGTTATTTTATCCTCATTCGCGGCCCAAGTCACATTTTCTAAAATAAAAGTAGATTCTTCTTCTAAAATTAAAGAATCATCTTCTGGAGTAAACAGCAGTGTTTCTGTACCTGTGTAAGTAACAGGGTTGCTAATTTCTATTGTTGTGATACCACCGGTGTTAGACGTAGCGACTACAGTAGAAAAAAGATCAATATTTGGCGCAGAAACAAACATACCAACTTGTATGTTTCCATATTCGCCATCTAACACTATTAATTCTGAAGCATCTACAAGTGTTCCTATTGCATTTAATTCAAAATCACCACTAGTATCTTGAAGCGGATTTGTAGGGTTTGATGTTTTAGAAGCAGGGTATAACAAGTGTTTTATACCAGCGGAATCCACCCAACTAACCTTAGTGTAGTTAACGTAGTCTTGCGGTAAAATCATTTGTAAAGATGGTGGAAGAGTTATTTCGTGAGACCTTGTAGATTTAAACGTGTCAAACGATAATTCTTGTAAAGCTCTCTGAGCGTGAAAAGCAACGTCTATTCTTTTTGCTTTCGGTATAATTTTATCTTCACCAACATACACTAACATAAATTGGTTTATAACCTCTGTCAAGGAAATAAATTGATAACCTCCAAAATCACCACCTTGATAATATTCTTGTCCTGTTTGATCTAATAATCCCATTTATTTATTGTTTTTCTTGATGAACTTGATGTTCTTCTAAAGTTTGTGCAACTTGAACTACTTCAGCCGCTTTTAAATTTATACCAGCAAGCTTTAATATTTTATAAACCAACTCTGTCTCTTCTGAAGAGTGTAACTCAAAGTCAATAGATATGTTATCGTTATATAAAGCTTTATCGTTAATAACAACATAAGCCCACTCTACTCTTGGTGGTCTCATGGTATAACTTATACTCATGTTTTGATTATTGCCGGGACTTGCAAAGGTAACATTTTCATTTACGAACGCGTCAGTACCAACCGCTACTCTAAGACCAAGGGATGTAGTTGTACCTATTGGCCTACGTGGTGTTGGAGCGGTTTTGTGCGTCATCATAGCCGCTTGAAAATCTTTACCATTAACCATTTCTACTTGAGCCCCATTAACCCTAACGGTACCAAGTTTATATATAATATCCCAAGGTATAGTTAAAGTGTCATTTACTGGGGCCATGTTTGTAAGCATCCAAGCGTCGCCTTGATTAACATCAAACTCCCCAATTTTTTCATATAGAACAGTTAATGGATCTGAAAACTCCTGCATGTTACCAGCCACGCTGTTGAATTGTTTTATATCGTAAAAATATTGTTGGAATATTTCCATCTGAGCCATGTTAGCTAGTAAGTTAAATTCTTGAGGCGTTATATAACCTCTTTGCTCTTTGTTAGCTAAAGTTAAAACTCTTTGATACACCGTATCTATACTTACTGCCATAATTTCTTTTGTTTATTTATTTTAAGAATATCTCTTATAAGGAAATAATCTATTTAAAGTGTCCTTCCTTTTACCGCATCCGCAAGGTTTTTTAGTTAGCTTGCTAGCCGCATCTACAACTTTCTTTATTCCCGTTGCTTTTGTAAGTTTTTCTATTGAGTCTCCTAAACCCTTTGATTTTTCCTCCATAAAATTAAATTTTAATAAATGGTCACCCCGAAGGGCAACCATATTATTTTGTTATTGATTTAATCTTTTCTCTATGTTAGAGAAGATTTCCATACCTTCATCAGTTTTAAACCAATGTGCTAAAGCAGTATATGGATGTTCGTCAAATGGTATAACCATTAACTTTCTTCCGTTAGAACCCCATAAGAAGTTTCTTTGATCAGAAGATAATCTTAATATACCTTGTTCAACAGCTCTAATACCGAAGTTTCTTAACATTACATTCTCATCATCCGCCAACTCTAAGAAGAGTTTAGGGTTGTTACGAGCAAATATAAGTAAATCTCTTTTAAGCTCCTTAGAACTTAACTTAGATACCTCAGATCCTTTCTCTACACGCATGATAGCCTCCGCCATATCTATATCGATATTTTTGGCAGCCACTAAAGCATCAACCTGCATCTCTAGTATATCTATTTCTTCGGCAGCTAATGCCGCTGGTTTGTACTCGTAGTACAGTACATCCTTATGTGGGTGGTATAAGGATAGTAATTTTTGTAAAACTGTTTTTGCTTTTGGAACAAACAGCATACCACTTCTAAATATAATGTGATCTAATCTGTGATCACCTTTCATTTCATCTACAAACGGTGTTCTTTGGTTTTGACAATACTTAAGTTCTCTTTCATAACCTTTTTCTTCATCAAAATAATAAACGTTTGCAGATTTTATTGATCTTGATAATGGCTTTTTATTACCTTTTAAATAATAAACCCTGTCTTTTATCTCCCACTCATTTGTAGGTTTTAATCTTTCTCTTGCTTTTGGTTCTTCAACTACAGGTTCTTCAAAAAATTCTGTAACTGTTTCTTCCATTGTTTCAACTTCTTCGAAGTCTTTTTCTATTAAAGGTTCTACAACCTTTTTTGTTTTTTGTTTTTTTGCCATAATATAATATAATATAAATTAATAAAAATAAAAGGGACTGGGAAATTAATCCCAGTCTCTTTAAATATAAATGCTTATTTCATTAACATGAAATTGTTAGCACCTTGTGTAACTAAACATCTTTCAGTTAGCATGTGGATTTGCATTGCATCTAAAGCAGATGTAGCAGCTCCAACAGAACCAGTAACCCATGATTTTAATCTTCTATCATCAGTTTGTGAAGCTCTGTATCTAACGTGTAAGAATGGTCTTTTTAAGTTTTTACCTAACATTTGGTCATAAACTGTAGAAGTACCAGCTGGAACAACAACCCCTCTGATAGCATTTGCGCCAGCAGCATCGTTAATTCCACCTCTTGTAGCTTTGTCATTCAAGTATCTCATGTCAGACTTGTAGAAGTCATAAGAACCTCTTCTGAAACCAGAGAAACCTAAGTTTAATGCCATATCTTCTGAGTTGTCAAATACTCCGTAAGAAGTACCTCCAGCTCCGTAAGAATTCATAGAAGCTAACATGTCATCCATTGCTAACGAAGTAGCTCTATTCACAAACATCATGTTTTCTTCAATAGCACCTTGCTTGTCAAACTCAGCTAAGATAGCGTCAAATTCAGCTAAATCAGTAGCAGCATTCACACCAGTAACACCGGTAGTAATATTACCTCTTGATTCGATAGCAGCGAATAAACCTTCAGTACCAGCAGCATCAGTAGCAGCAGGAGCGATAAACGCAGCAACATCATCAGTTGCTTGAGCAGCAAGCTCACCTTCTAACATAGCCATCTCAACGTAATCATTAAAACGAGCTCTTGTGTCAGCTTCAGCTTTTAAGTACCATAAGTAACCAGCCTGTCCATCTTCAGCAGCTACCTCAACCCAACCAATTCTAGCTGTATCAGAACCTGATACTTCGTAGTAATCTTTCATTATAATTGGTTTGTTAGTGTAAGATTTGAACTGTGGCTCATTAGCAGAGTGAGAAGAACTACCGTTGTAGTTGTCTCCTTTTCCATATTCAGAACCATAAACTAATAATGTTCCAGTAGTAGTATCAACACCAAGAGTAGCACAGTTAGCAGCTCCGTAAGGCTCAACGCTAAGCGCATCACCATTAACGTGAACAACTAAAGCTTTTAACACAGCGTTAGCTGTAGCTAAAATAACAGTGTCATTAACTCTCACACCATGAGAACTTGCTGTATAAGTAGCATTAGTATCAATGTGATCGTTAATAGTAATTAAACCACCATTTGTTGCACTACCACCAGCTTGAGTAGTAAGTGTCATTGTGTAAGATAAGTGTAATCTACCTTGCTCAGACCAAACAACTTGATCAGCAGTCATAGATTCTTCAGCTCCAACTTGAGATAAGAAACCTGATATAGTTCTCGGTCCGAAAACCTCAGCTTCTTTTTCCATTAGATCTGGTAAGTATTGTTGCGCCCAGCCTTGTCCAGCTGTCGCAGTAAAGTCAAAGTAATTTGTTGCTAGCGTCTGCTGTCTATGAGCAGGAGTACTATTTAACAAACCACCAGGATTTGAAATTGCCATAATTTTTAAATTTTAATTTGTTATTTATTTTTGTTTTTAATTTTAAACTTAAAATCAGGTTCATTATTATTTAAAGCTCTAACCCTTAATCCACTAGTGTTTGTGTTCTCACTATAAGCTTGCCTAGGATCCATATTTACATTTTTAGATTTAGCGATACTTTCTTTTAAAGCATCTGCTTTACCTTGTTCGTAAAAATGATTGGCAACCTGATCTGGGTTCATTGCAGTAAAAAGTCCCTTGTGATAACCCGCAGCATCTTTCATCGTACTTTCTTTAGTCAAAAACTTTTTGATAAAGTTGTTAATGTCGCTTTGAGTTTCCTTAACCTTAGCACCGTCTTTCACGTTAAACCTAAACTTTTTCTCTCCAATGTTATATTCAAAACCTTTGAACTTATCATCGAATAGATTGTTGGTTTTACTTTCAAACGCGTCTTTTTGTCGGTTGTATATCTCACGGTTTTTCTCTGATTCCTCGTTTTGCTTGTTGAAGTATTCAATTGCTTCTTGTTGCTCTTTCGTAAGCTTTGATCCGCTTTTGATATCTTCGTAGTATTTGGATTTTACACTTTCCAAGTGTAGCCTTGCTTGAGCAACTTGCTCTTTCATAGCTAATTTTTTTCTTTTTATATCTCTATCCTCATCCATATCTTCATCGTAAGAGAAAGTGTCATCCATAACAAATTCAATTTCCTCTTGTGATAAGTGTGGTTTAGTAGATTTATAGTATTCCGTTAATAAAGTATGATTGTCTAGTTTTGAAAAATCTTGGTTAAGAGTAACGTAGTCAGTTAAATCACCACCAGTTTCTTCCATAAAGAACATTAACTTTTGAATGTCCTCTGGTAACGCTTGGCCAGTTTGTTCTGATTGCGCAATAGCTTGTTCTACCACTTCAGTTACTTCTTCTACTTCTTCTTGAACTTCATTTGTAATCTCTTCAACAACCGGTGTTTCTGTAGTTTCTTCTACAGGTTTTTCAACAACCTCTTCCACAACCTCTTCAACAACCGCTGTTGGTTCCTCTGTTTTTTCAACAGGCTCTTCAACCTTAGTTTCTTCAACTGGTTTACTTAAGTCAACTTTCGTAATAGTTTCTTCAATAGTCTCAGCTGGTTTTTTCATCTTTGCTTTAACCTTTGTAACGTTTCCTTTTGTTTCGTTACCATCTGGTTGTTTCGCTTCTTTCGCCTTTACTTTAATTTTGCCAGTCTCGCTATCAGCGATTGGCTCTTCTTTTTTTGCCATAATATAATATAATAATAGTTAATAAATTTATCTAGGACCAAACTGTGACATATCAATACCTCCTAATACATCGTTGCCTGAAGATTCAAAATCCTTAGGTCCTGTGCTTCCTTTTCTTTGCTCAATCATTTCTGATTGTTGTGTCGCTTGAATCTTTGTTCTGTTATCCTTACGATCTTCTTTTTCTTTTTCACCTTGAGACCTTTGGCTACTCTCAGCGCCTTTTAATTGCATGTTGTATTGGAACTCTTGCTCCATCAACTGTCTTTTTATTTGTGCTTCTTGGTTTAGCTTTTCAATATCAAACCTGGATTTTGCTTCTTCTATAGATATAGCTGTTTGAGCCACTTGTTGTTGTTTTTGCATTTCAAGTTCAGCAGATGCTTGCTGTTGCTGTATGTTAGCTTGAGCCTGGGCTTGCATGTTTTCTTGCTGCATTCTTTGATCTCTTTCTATTTTCTTCTTTCTACGTATCTTAAGAAGTTGATTAGCTAGTTTAATATTCTTTATTTCTCTAAGATCTATAGCGTCTTCTAGCTCTATGTTTTGTTGACCTAATGCTACTTGAATGTTATTTTCTAACATAGCTTTCTCCTCCTCATCAGGTGTTAACTCTATAAATATACCAAAATCATATAGGTGTAAATCAGACATCTCAGTTAAAGTCGCAACATTGTGAGCCCCTATAGCTTGTATGAAAGCATCTTTGGTTGGAGAGTACTCTATAATATCAGATATTCTAAGTGATAAACACTCTGCGGTTTCAGCTGTTAAATATAATCCAGCTTGTAGTATATGTCTAGTTGCTGTGTTTGAATTTGCAGCCGCCATTTTCTGAACTCCCACTAATGATTTTGGATCTGGATTAGCAGCGTCTCTAGCCTCGTTTAACCCAGTCACATCCCTAATCATCTGTAGGTAATAGTTATAGTTACCTATAAGCGCTTGCATTTTACTACCGCCAGCACCGCTTGTGATCTCTTGTATTGGTATTTTAGCAGCATTCATATCTCCGTCAGAAGTGTATGACCTACCAATAACACTACCTGTTTGAAAAAACATATTTAAAGCTTCTTGAGGATTATAGTTAGTTCCATTACCCAAATCAATTTCAGCTAAGCCATCAGCGTCCAAGTAAACACCATCAGGTGTCATTCTCGACATCACTTGCTGCAACTTTAAATGTGTTAACTGAATCATATCAGCAAAACCAGTAATTCTTTTTACTAAAGAATCAATACGACCTTCGTACATTCTAGGAGCAACGATAGAATAATTCATTTTAACTTTAGTGAAATCACTTTTAGGACGCATCATGTTTTTTGCCATCTCCCACTTTAAAAGCTTTTTAGTACCTAACACCAAAGCACCCTCATATAAAGTCTCCATTTTTCTAGACTCTTTACTAAAGTTTTCGTTTTCTTGTGGTGCAAACGTATCATCTTTTTCAATAGCTTTCTCAGCTCCAGAGGCGCTTTCTTTTAACTTGTAAACCTCATTCATGTAAGTTTTGTAATTAAAATAAAGTACATCTATTTTGTTTTTGTCAACCTCACCTTCTCTATACCGCTTGTTATTTCTTTTGCTAATACCACTTGATTTTTGTATCTCTTCTAAATCTTCAGTAGTAAGGTGTGGAAACTGCTTTATAAGCTCGTTTATTGGAATTGTTTTAATTTCACCAACATAATAAATGTCTTCAAAATATGGCGAGTCTGTATGAGAGTAAACCAATTTTGCGGGATCAACATAATCAATAGTAACACCCTCAGAAGTATTAAAAGAGGTTTTTACTGCGCCTATACCTAAAACGGTAAGATCACGATAAAACCTCTTCTTTGTTAATTCATATTTATTTCCCTCAAACAAAACATTTAAAGCTTGTTCTTCAGCTATCTCTACAGCTTGCTTATAATTAAGTTGCATGTGTAGGTCTAATTCTTCTTGTGAATCTGGTAGTAACGTTGGGTTACTTTTAAATAGATCCATTCCGAATTCTTCTTTGACAAAAGTCTTTATTTCTCTCGACCTCATGTCTTCCATTATCGCATCCATGTACTTAGTTCTTTTACTAACTCCAAATGGATCTTGGGAATATGCTTTTATATCATAAGTTCTTTCTGCTATACCATTAACCACTATATCAACAAACTTAGAAATAATTGGCACTGGTTTCCAGTCTAAATTTAAATAGGACAAATCACCGTTTATAGATAACTCATCTTTATACTTTTGTATAGACTGCTCTCCCCTAGCATATAATCTAAGATTGTGAAAATTATTTTTACCGTTAGTATATCTGCTTTGATTATTTGTTTCATCAAACCACTCCCCTTCTATAGCTTGAGCAACCTTAAGCCCATACTCATAGCTTATCTTCTCTGCATCGCTAACTACTTGACTTGGAAAATTCCTCATATTATTCTTTAATTATTTTAGACATACCACCTGAATTTGAATACTTAGACATGTGTATATTTAATTTTGGTTTTTCTATCTTCGCATTTGGCGCGTACAGATGTCTGTTATTAGCCATAATAGCTAAGCCAGAACTTATTGACGCATCGTGCTTTGTTCTTTTGTTTATATCAAATCTACTCCAATCGTTTAGTAGCTCATTGAAATACAAGTCTCCAAACGTTCCATCTTGCTTCATTCCAACGTGATCTTGTATATACATTTCAATTGCAGCGGCGTGAGCTTGTTTAATATCTTCTGAAGAGTTAGGTATACCACCTACTTCTTTTTCTGCTACAGATAATTTGTTCCATATCTTATCTGGTCTATTCATACTAAACCCTCTGTATCCTCTACGCCTCAGGTAGTACAAGAGACGAGGTTTATTGTTCTCCGCGAGTATAGGCATCCCGTAAAATACTAATGCCATTAGAACGTCCTCAAAGAACATCTCAGCTGTTGGCGGTCTTGATAAGTATTCTAAAAAGAAACTATTAGCTGGGGCGTCTTCCATACTAAACCTAGTTAAACCGTGTAAAGCCCCTTTGGATCCTTGCCCATCTACCGTACCTGATATATCGTAACTATCACAACCAAAAGCACCCATGTGTTCATTACCTGGATATTTGATACCGTTTTTAAGTATCACTTTGTTTTGTATTCCAGAAGGCGGAACCCAACTAACTTTGAATCTTCCTTTTGGATCTGGGTAAAATATTACCTGAGAATCTTTTATTCCATTCACCCATTGAAAATTACCTGTTGTAACTCCTAGCGTTCTAGATAACTCTTCGTTGTAGTCTATTTGCTCGTATATCTTAACTAAGTTAAATATACTTCCTTTTGCCTCATCTCTAAACGCGTGCTCTGTAGTTCTTGGGAATTGACGGTAAAATTCATTTAAACCGTCGTGATCATCTTTTAGACCGTCTACTTCGTTCTGCCAGTTATCTATTACACCTACGTCTATTAATTCACCGTCTGGTGCGAGTCTATCGATATCAGGAGTAGTAAAGACTGGAACTCCATACTCGTCAATAAATCCTTCGTAGTTCCATTCCATTGGGATAAAAAGAGAGTATAGGCCAGACTTTGTCTGACCATTTCTATTTCGTTTCGTGACATCTGAGGCATTGTATAGTTTTTTAAAATTCTCTCCACCTTTATCTAAAGCGTTTGAAGTTGAGCCCATCATACATTTACCAATAATTCTACTACCTAATCGTAAACATGTTTTTGTAACTCTCCAGTTATTTAAAATATTATCGGGTCTTTCCCATTTACCTGACTCATCGTGTACTAACAGGTTTAGTTTTTCACCATCATAACTATTATCTCCAGTGTTTTTCCAGTCAATCGTCGTGTCTAATCCCTGTATGTCTTCCAGCTTTTCATTAGCTGTAATCTTTTTTCTTGTAAACTTACTAGCAGGTACACGATAAGCAAGTTCGGATTTAGGGCGATCCATACCATCTTGTACAGGTTTAAAAAAGAAAGGGT
>Ga0208134_1000346_pt1 | contig 30461 bp, 40 predicted proteins | sample VirMetDEL_Mar_31_FD_184515 | JGI IMG/M metagenome (GOLD analysis project Ga0208134, IMG submission 184515) | Aqueous microbial communities from the Delaware River and Bay under freshwater to marine salinity gradient to study organic matter... | ecosystem: Environmental > Aquatic > Marine >...
GTCATTTAACACCGCCGTTTTGCATTCTTTTTATGTTGTAAATTCCATATAAATTCAATACAATTATAATAGAACTTAACGCCAAATGACTGAAATTACTTATGTAAAAATCATATGTAATCCATCCAACATCTCCTACAATCCACGCAACCATTGCGTACTGAAATTTTCCTTTTGCATTCAAAGTATAGCCTATCAAAACTAATACTGTACTTATCCATCCTAATGCTTCTATCATGATACTATTGTTACTGGTTTATTTAATTTTTTTGCTTGTTTAATTGCACTCATACTTCCATTCGAGGCATCACCTTTTGCTATAAATGCTATCATAACATCGCAATCTCTTGCTATCAACATATTTCTATGATGAAACTGTGATACATGGTATGGTTTTTCATAATATGTTTCGGACATTGCAGAATATAGATTCTTTATCGTATGTGCTGGATTAAACTCTTTATATTTAATTCCAAACTCTAATGCATATTTTCTAGCAAATTTATCTGCACCATCTTTAGCGCCACCAGATATAATAATTAACTTATCTCCAAATTTACGTTTCAATTGGAATAAAGTATCTTTCATCTTTCTTGTATTTTCATACATCCTACTACCTATTATTGCTACTTTCATCCTTTCAACCTTTCGGCTTTAGCACATAGATCTGGCTGATCTTTAAATTCACACCATTTACAATGTTTATTATTTTTACCGGCAATTGCAGGATACTTTCTTTCTAAATTATATGAACCATCTGCATTGAATGCCGATTCAACAAATCCTTTTATTTCTCTTGCTAATTTATTTCTCGTTGGCTTACCTGATGCTGGACTAAATTCTGTAATACGTTTTTGAGGAAACATTGCTCCTTCAATCAACTTACGTTTTACTATCATATACTTAACATCAATTTTCTCTACATCATAACCATATTGTTCTGCAAAGTATTTTTTATATAATACCAACTGAGATGTCTTTGTCTTATCTGCCTTTTGATATTTATTCCACCCCATTGTTGAAGTCTTGATATCGATGATTGTTATTTTATTATCACGCTTATCTCGCATAACAATATCTAAATAACCTAACATCATAACTTTATCATTACCTTCTTCAACTGGATGATAAATTGGAACTTCAATACCTATCAATTCTTCATTCTTTCTAGAAAAGTATTGTCCTCTTTTCTTCTTAAACCAATCTATGATTGCTACACCATCTTCATAAAATTCACCTAATTCAAACTTATTTGAAAAGTGACTATCCATTTTATCAACAGCTTCTTTATAAAGATTATACATTTGGTCTTTAAGGTATTTATTCAAATCAATCTTATCGGCTGCTGTTGCAGATTCGTCATACATAACTGTAAGATAATGTTGCAAAGTCTCATGCATTGCAGTACCAAATATTGTATGGATTGATTGACTAAATGTTCTCAAACCTTTTGCATATGCCAACTCCCAATGTTTGGGACAAGTTGAATACATAGAAAATTGAGAATAAGATATTTTGCGCTCGTCTGGTAACGGCTCTCTAATACTATACTTTAAAAATTTATTCATATATAAATATAAGAAAAATTATTCGTAAAACCTAATTATTTGCCCCATTTCTTAGCGGCAACTATCTGCGCTATAATACCATATATCGATAGGTCTTGGAATGTATCTTGTTCAGACTCTCCTACTTCATCTTTATGACCTAATACAATTAATTGTTTTAATCTTTGAACTTTATCATTCATCCTAAACCAAAGTCCTGTTAAAGATAATTTGATATCATCTGATGTTTCTAAACTAGTTCCTACTGATATATTACCTGGACCATAATTCTTTTGTTTCTTACAAAACATTTCATATTGTTCATCTAATATCTTTTTGAATTCAGCACAAGTTTGTGGATAATTTTCTTCACAATATCTAATCGCATTATGGGCAACTGCGGTATTATCTACTTCTTGAAATTTTACTGTTCTTCCTGGATTGTCCTTTATTGTTTTCATATTCTTTTTTTATTTATATAAAGATAAGAAATATATTTCAATTAGGCAAAGCTTTTTATCTATTTTTTCAATAAACTTTTTATTTCTTTTTCAGCCTTTCCATACTTCTTAAGGATTGAAATAATCTCTTGTTTATCTAATAAACTAATATATTCTTCTGCCTCATCTTTACGTACTTCATAATGACTTGATATAAGTTTAACAAGGTCTTTATTATACTTATCAGACTTTTTACCTTTAATGTACTTATTGAATGATTTTTGCTTAGGCAAGAAATCAAAATATAATTGATATACATGTTTCTTACTCAATGGTCCTATTGTATATTGTTGAAACATATCAACTATTTCTATATAATCTGGATTCATTGATAACCATCTATTTATCAAATATGGAGAGAAAGACTTTTGAGATGCTTCGTCTAAAGTATCCCAAGGAGTCTTCTTCCATGTTATATTTGCTAAATGGTCAAATATTGTAGCTGGCTTTTTTACTTTCATTACATCATTGGCATTTGTGGCTGTGCCGGTTCATCTTTTGGAATATCTGTAATAACACATTCCGTAGTTAACATTGTTCCTGCTACTGATGCTGCTTTTTCTAAAGCAATTCTTGTTACTTTAACTGGATCAATAATTCCTACATCGACCATATCTTCTAATACCGTTTCTGTTCTAACATCATATCCCGAACTAATACCATCACCTGTAGTTACTATCTTATTCCAAATAACTTCAGGATTAAGTCCAGCGTTCTCCAAAATGGACTCAAATGGAGCCTTACAAGCTTTGAGAACAATGTCTCTTCCCAGTATTTGATCTTCATTTTCATATATATCATCCTCAAAATGTTGATATCCTCTTAATATTGTTCCTCCGCCAGCAATAATTCCTTCTTCAACTGCTGCCTTTGTTGCATTCAATGCATCATCTAATCTATCTTTCTTTTCCTTCATCTCAATTTCAGATCCGGCGCCAATTCTAATTACTGCAACACCTCCTGACAATTTTGCTAATCTAGATTGTAACTGTTCTTTATCATATTCAGAATCTGAACTATCTATTTGAGATGCTACATCTTTAATGCGCTCTTGAACTGCTTCTTCACTACCATGACCATTAACAATTGTTGTATCATTTTTTGTAATAATAACTCTTCCTGCTGTTCCTAGATGATCTAATGTAGCATCTTCTAATGATAATCCAACTTTTTGAGTTATAACTGTCGCACCAATCAATACAGCCATATCTTCTAACTGCTCAATTCTCTTTGCACCAAATCCCGGAGCCTTTACTGTTGCAACTTTTAATGTACCTCTTACTTTATTAACTACCAATGTTGATAAAGCCTCTCCATCAACATCCTCAGCAATAATTAACATTGTTCTATCCATTCCCATTGTTTGTTCTAATAATGGCAATATATCTTTCATGTTAGAAATTTTTCTATCATATAATAATATAAATGGATCATCTAACTCTGCAGTCATTTTTTCTGAATTGGTTACAAAGTACGGAGATGCATATCCTCTATCAAATCTCATTCCTTCAACTACATCTAATTGTGTCTCTGCAGTCTTTCCTTCTTCTACAGTAATTACACCATTCTGGCCTACTTTATCCATTGCCTCTGCAATCATTTTTCCAATAGATGCATCATTATTAGCTGATATAGTTCCTACTTGTGCTATTTCATCATTTCCAGATACTGGTCTAGATTCTTCTTTTAGATATTCAACAACTTTACTAACTGTCTTATCAATACCTCTCTTCAATTCAATTGGATTAGCTCCATTTGCAATTTTTTTATATCCTTCTTTCAATATAGCATGTGCTAATACAGTTGATGTAGTTGTCCCATCACCTGCTTCATCATTTGTTTTAGATGCAGCTTCTTTAACCATTTGTGCACCAGCATTTTGAATTGGATCTTCTAATTCAATTTCTTTTGCAACTGTCACTCCATCTTTGGTAATATGAGGTCCACCAAAGGACTTTTCAATCACTACTGTTCTACCTTTCGGTCCTAATGTTGATTTTACAGCATCTGATAACTGTTCAACACCTTTCATCAATTCTAATCGAGCATCTGCTCCAAATATTAATTTCTTTGCCATAACTTATTTTGTTTTTTGTTCAATTGGTCTGAACTCTTCGTTAATAAATCCACATTCATCACATCTAAATGTCGGTACTGGAACTATTTGTTCTTTACCTGTCGGTGATACTAATGCCGATACTCTTTTAAATGCATTTACCTGTCTAAAGTATTTACATCCACAATTCTCACATGCAATATCTTTTAAATCTTCTGGTTTGATATTTACTTGCGCATTTGGAGCTTGTCCTTGTCCAGGATTCATTCCTATTACTTTACCTTTGTTATAATTCTTTGCCATAACCTTTCCTCTATTTTAGTTCGTTCAACATTTTAACAATCGTTGACATTATATGTAACTCTTTGTCTACTGCAAATGAATCTTGATATTGTGATTCTGCTAATATCAATATAATGCCTGCAATATGCCCTTTAGCATAATTATCTACTTCTTCAAAAAGATACTTATGTAATGCCGAGAAATCTTTTACCTTACTATCATTAATTAATTGTCTAATCTCTTTGAATGCAGTTTTCTTATCTGCCTTATCTAAGATTTCAACTAATTTAGTCATGTAATTTGCTTGTATAACGCTGGTATCATCTACTCTTAACTTTCCATCGATAACCTGCCTCTGACAGCTATTTAATACCCTTCTTATATCAGGATAGCCGGCATTTATAATTGTAACAAGGTCCTTATTATCATATGACACTTGGAGTTCATCTAATATAGATACAATTCGTTTAGCTACCTCTTTTTTGTTAGGAGGTGTTATACCAAATACTTGACATCTAGATTGAATAGGATCAATTATTTTCTCAACATAATTACATGTTAATATGAATCTAGTCGTTTTACTAAATGTTTCCATAAGATTCCTTAAGGCAGCTTGCCCATTAGGAGTCATATAATCTGCTTCATCTAATATAACAATTTTCCATCTTTTGAAACCAACTGTACTAGCATAACTCTTAATCTTAGTACGAACTGTCTCAATATTATTCTCATCAGATGCATTTACATACATTAAATCTGCATCTACATTGTTTGCAATAATCTTTGCTAATGTTGTCTTACCTGTACCTGCTCCTCCATAAAATAATAAATGAGGCACATCGCCCGATTCAATATATAATTTTACTTTGTCTATGATATGTTCATTTCCTACATATCCATCTAATGTCCCTGGTCGAAACTTTTCAACCCATAATGTATGTTCTTGATTTCCGTACATATTAATTTCCTGTTGAGCCGTAACCACCCTCACCTCTCTCAGTAGATGATAACTCATCTGCCTCTGACATTTCGATTTGCGGATATGGCATTATTACTAATTGACCTACTCTATCTCCATCTTGAAATCTTTTTAATTTTGCAAAGAATGAATCTTTTGCAAACTTATATCTAAAAGAAATCTCTCCTCTATAACCTGAATCAACTACACCAACACAATTTGCTAATCGTAAATCTGTTTTAGATGTTGATGATCTAGGAAATAAAAGACCTACATGTCCATCTGGAACTTCTAATGCAATACCTGTAAAATATTCTATAAAGTTATTTTCTGTATCAATTCTATGTCCAATGGCTGTCATGTCTAGTCCAGCATCTCCAGCTTTTGCATAACTTGGAGTAACTGCCTTATCAACTAACTTTTTAAATCTAACTTTCATATTAATTTAATATACCTTTACCTAATATTAAAGGAGATGCATCTTCATGAATTGCTATATGAAAAGAATTTTCCTTCTCTCTAATAATTAGTTGTTTATCTTTATACGATTTATAATTTGCATATACGTATTCTGTTACTTGTTGTATGATCTCGTCAGTCATATTATGATGATTGTAATTGTACTAAGTAATAAGTAGATGTAAATGTCTTACCTGTAAAAGATACTCTTGCAAGACCTGCTTCAGAAACTTCAATCTTACCTGTTTCAGCATCTTTATTTGCTTGAAGTATTTCTTTAAATAATGTAGATGAAAAACAAATAACTCCCATATCTTTACTATCAGGCGCATCTAACTGAAATGTAATTCTATTAGTATTGATAGATGAATAATTCATTATCATATCTACTACACCACCAGTACATTTAATTCCAAAGTTTTCTGATTCAGGTAATGCATTCTTTGCTTTGATAAATTTAGTTCTAACAGAATCTGTTATATCAATAGAAGCATTCCAATCAGGTGTATTCTTAAGATCCGGAACCTGTCTAATTACAGATAAATCTGCTAACATGAATGTCATATCCACATCTTTATCTTTTACTCCAATGCTAACAGCTGTGCCGCTCACATCATTCACATCAACTGTTAGGTCTTCACCTGTTGCAGTTAACATTTTTACTAATTGAGGTGTTGCATAAACACCTAATTCATTGTTACCCAGATCTAAGTTAGAAGCATTAATATGTCCAATTACATTCTGATCATCTGTGATGAATTCAGTTTGCAATGCACCTTCTTTTGCATCCCACTTTACTGATGTAGTCGCTCCGGCCAAATGATATCGGCCTACGAAATTTAATAAGTCGCTTTTTTTCATAGTTCTTCTTTTTCTTCAAAAAATTGATTAAATATATCTTTGTTAATAGTTGTAATACTTTGTCCTCCAAACTTTTGATAATATTGTTTATACTTCTCATAAGTAGTGATCGCTGCATCTGGATCTTCGAACATTTCGTATATACTTTTTAATACTGCAGCTAAATTATTTGGAACAACATATTGCGCAACCTCTCTATGAGCAGCCACAATCTTGTTCACTTCTTTTATTGTATGATCAAATACATGTACATTATGTAATACCATTCTAGGCACTGCTGATGAATTATAATCATTTAGCATATCCCATGTAAAATCTTTACATGCCGGACAATCTAAACTACATGGAACTAATTGATCAGGAGCATCTAAAAGATCTAATTTCTGAACATTTCCATCTTCATCTTTTGAACCTTTTGGCATATATACATCCGTAAACGATAATTTCTTAAAGTTATGAGAATGTAAATATGTTCCATATACAGGATATTGACCAGGCGAACTTGAATCTGTTGTAACTATAATTCTGTTGCCATAATGTTTATTCAAACATTTTTGTATTGTTGATAATATAAAGAAATCTGATATCTTTGAAATACCTAATAAATGTAAATATTCTAAATTAACTTTTTCAAATTCTCTATTTTTTAACATTAATGCTAATGCCCACATGAAGTCAACTAATTTTTGAGGACCTCCAATAGCCCAACCTTGGAATTCAAAATGCTTAAATTTTTGATACCACCACTCATACTCTTGCGGATTGGAACCTTGTAACATATTTAAGAACTTTGTCTTACCTGATTGATTCTTTTCAAACCATGCAAAATTATCATAACTAATATCTGCACATTCATAAAATTTATTTTCATATACTGTCTTAGGTGGTATATCTAAATTAGCTGCTACATCTGAATTAGCTTCTAACCAATGAAATATCTTTTCTCTCAAGTCATCACTATATTTCAATGCACCAGTTGCAATTTGATATCCTCCTGAATCTCCGAATACTAATGAATCTTTACCTAAACCAAATTGGTCACGTATATCCATCTTCTTATAATAATGTCCTGCTGTTATTAGGAAATTCTTATGTCTAAATTCTTCCGGATAACTATCATCATAAAATCTACATGTAGTTCCATTTGATAATTTTGTGTCCTTAATCAGCGACGACGCAAAGCCGCCGGCTGATAAAGACGGGAAGTAAATAAACTCTTTTTGTTTTTCTTTGTTTTCTTTTTTATCCATTAAATAATACCTTTTTTAATCCATTACACGAAAAGTAATTTTCATGTAAACTATTAGCTAATTGTTCTATTTTGCCTGATTCGGCTATTGTATCATAACGTTCCATCCATATACGAATCTCTCTTATTAGATGATCTTTATGTTTAAGATATGACTCCCAAGATTCTGTCCATTCACTTGGATATTTGAATTCATCGGAATACATTTCTGTATAACTTAATCTATTAGGAACCATTGGTATTGCTCCGGCCAAAGCTCCTTCATAGCATGAAATGCCTAACGTCTCTTGCAAGTTTGCGGAAAATACCATTTTAGATCTTTCTAATAAATCATGATATTCCTTTTTTGTAAAGTCATGTTCTTGACATACAATAAATTTATATTCTGGTAACTCCTTTGCTAAATCTTTAAATATCTCTGGTTGTTTCTCAGGTGCAATCCTATGAGGAAATAATATGATATCTTCTTTCTTTTTAGGGGTAAACATTTTATTCAGATATTCCATTGGCCATCCTGTTCTAAAACATTTAACATCACCATATCCAAAGTTTCGTCTAAACATTGATAGATGATCATCTGACGCAAACCAATTATAATCTATTGCTTCAGCTAATGATTTTTCAAATGTCTTAACCCATTGATCATTAATCAATCTACCTAAGAAATCATTAGGATCATAATTACCAGCATGCCATAGGCCATGTATTTTGATAGGAATCTGTAATAGTTGGCTCATATACTTTAATTGTATAATACTTGGATTCCATGCATCTGTATAAATAAAATGGTCTCCCGGCTTAACCTTGTTATCACAAAACAATCTACCTATCTTAACCATTTGAGCACTTTTGTAAATATTAGTACCACCAAAGTTTAAAAATGCACCAGGAGTAGTTGCTTCAGGAATATCCGTAGGTCCTTCTATAACTTCTACATTATATTCTCCAAACGCCATTACTCGCATCAATTCCGGAAAATGTTGTTTCCATTGACCAGTATATCTTGTTTCAACTGCTTCTAAATCTACTATCCAAATATTATTCATATATATCGTATTTGTAATCGTCCGGTGTAACTTTCTGCATATTTTGTATACTTGCACAATATAAACTATAAGGAGCATGTATAACCTTTATACTATCATTTTGTTTTAATAATCCTACTTCTTCTTCTTCTAACATATACATAATATGAGTCCTAATTCTAATCATAGGTGGAATATTTTTCAACATACCAGGCGTACATTCTAAACTAATTGTTGTACCTGTTCTATCAATAAACTTATTCATCCAATCCCAATTCAATTTAGAATCTGTAGCATCTGTTATTAATTGTTCTACTGCTCCGGAGCAAAAGTATATATGGGGAGCTTTGTCCATATTAAGACCTTTAACATTTATATCTGCTAAAAATAAGGTCTCTACATCTGTCAATCTACCTTCACATTCTTTACCGTACCAGTACTTTCTAAATCCTATCATATCTTTTTATTATATTATAATATAAGAAATCTTTTTCATCTATCCTAATTAAAATTGGAAAAACTTTCCTAAGTTATTATTTTCTGGAATTGAACCCCATTTCATTGCAGCATAAAAATCATTTAACTTATTTGAGAATGCTGATTTGAATATCTTTTCATAATCTATATTATCTTGCACAAACTTTTCAATTGGTGCAGGATCTTCAAACCCTTTCAATGCCATGGTATCTAAATTCATTGAATTTGGTTTAAGATATGTCCATTTAATCTTTTCGCCATTAATAATACCTCTAATGGTTTTTATTTTATGATGTTTTAACATATCATTGTAATTTAATGCCGACTTAACATGTACAGGCGTTCCTTTCATTCTTATTGAAAATGGAGAATCTCCTTTCCTTGTATATTTCTTAACATTTTTTACACCGATAGGAAACATTACATCCATTAGTCCTAATGTTTTCATATGTTCTTTGAAAGCTAAAATCTTACCATCTAATGTTACCTTATCAATATCATTTAACATGTCTTCTAATACTTCGGCCATAAATCTTCTAAATGAAGGCGGAAATGATGACCTTACAACATCAAGGCCTTTTACATCCAATTTTGATACAGTATGGCCTTCGACATTAATAATCCATTGGGCATATCGTTTCTTTGCAATCCATAGGCCGGCTTTTGCAACATTTTCTTGCTTTATATCAAATCTATGAATATCTACATTATGAAATCGTTTGCCATATATATCATATGACCTATTCATAAAGTCTTGTACCTCATCTGCAATTTCAATTGTTTTATCAGACATCCACTTCTCATCTGTTATATCATAATCTGGATATCGTTTTTCAATTAATGGCAATGAAGAAAAGAATACTGAATCTGTATCTATGTAAATATTATAATCTTCTTTTTTACCTAATTCTTTTGCATAAAAATTGTTTCCTACATCAGCTGTAAACTTAATTAACTGTTGACCTGTACTTGTAATAGCTGTTGCATTATCTGGATCAAAAAATCTAAAACTAGGATTACCTAATACTCCATAGAATGAATTTAAAAGAATTTTAGTTACCAATTGCATCCTATCATAATATTCTGCTTTGGCATCATTCCCTTCTTTTTCATATTTTTTTCTTAAATTTTTATACTCTACACGTTCCGCAAACCAATTATCTAAAATACTCGGAAGAAATCCTTTAATCTGCGTATCATATACAACTCCATTAGCTGCTATAGAATATTTGTTAGATTCTAAATATTCTCGTAAGTCATGACTAGTTTCCCATCCATTCCATTGATCGGAATAATGTTGTCCTGTATTCTTAATATATCCTTTACTATCAAAGTTTTCTAATTTTGTAACTTTAGTTTCTGGAGATATGTTAAGTGTCATAATAATACTAGGATACAGCGATGTTAAGTCAAGGTCATATACCCATTTATAACGGCCGGCATTCGGTGCCTTAACATATGCTCCTAATAAGTTGAGCTCTTCGCCCGATCGGGGTGGTCTGCTCGGCGAAACAATATTCATTCGTTTCATATATGTTAACGCCGCACCATCTAAATATCTTGTTGGAAATAAAAAGTCCTCATAAGGAACATGGCCTTTATGACATATACTTCTTGCCAAATCCATTAGTTTCATCTTTTGATCTATCTCCCATACCAAATCAACATCATTCATGTTATAATCAATATAACCTTGAATATCACTTTTCATGAGGTCATCTAATGTTCCTTCATATTTCATTTTACCTTTACCTAACTCTTTTTGAGATATAGCTTCTAATGAATAACTAGACTCTTGTGAATATGTAAAGTTTTTATACAATGCCATATAATCCAAACACGAAACTCCTGATATCCTGTATCTGTTTCTATGTTTTAACCATATAACATCATTAATCGGAGATAATGTTCTTGCTTGCTTTTCTCCTAAGATTTGTACCATCCTATTATAAAGATATGGTATATCAAAAAAGTCAATATTCCATCCAGTTATCAAAGTAGGCTGAATCTCATAATATTTGAATAAGAATTTACTTAACAATGTATGTTCATCTCTACATGAAATAACTTCATATCCTGGCTTAGATAAATTTTCTACTACTTGGTCTTTATCCAAAATCCATACACATCTTTGATCGCCTGCCTCATCAAAAATTGCAATAGATGTTACTTCATTTTGAGCTTCTTCCGGAGTTGGAAATCCAGATGCAATATCTACTTCAATATCAATAAATAAAGGCCTATGTCCTACAGATGCTTCATCTGAATCTGTATACATATCAATTAAAGTGCGCATTTCTGGATTCAAGTCATTTTCATATAACCCTCTTTCTTCTGAGTCTGGATTATCTATTCTCATAACTCGTTCACCATCTAATGCAACTTTATCGCCATATGATGCTTTTCGATAAGCATAAGGTTTATAATTTACAATTACATGACCTTTCTTATCATCCCAAATATGTACTTTGTTAGTACGTCTATGATATGCTACTGCTTGATACATTAAACTAGCTCTTCTATAATTCCTACTATTTCACTTAATATAAGAAAAATAACTGACACTACCAAATTAAATGGTAATAAAGCATATCCTAATATTCTAATTCCTGATTTGATAAAACTAATTATCTGATGTTTTTTTGCATCTGGCTGATTCATATTAATTTATTTTGTAAATATTTCTATAATTTCTTTTCAATGAATTATCATCTAATCCATATCCTACTACCCATTCTTTGTCAATCTCAAAACAAAAATGATCTACTGGAGGACTATCTTCTTTTCGTTTTAATAATGTAACAACTTTTACTTCGGCCGGCAACATATCATTAACTCTAAACAATATTTCTAACATCGTCTGACCTGTATCAATTATATCATCTATAATATAAACACGTTTACCTTTACAATGAATTTCTAATTCTTTTGTAAATTTAACTCCTCCGGAATTATCTTGTCCTTCATATGACTTTGGTCGAATAAAATCCATTTGTACATCTATACCCATATCCTTCATGAGATCCGCAAAAAATGCATATCCTCCATTTAGTACACATATCATTACCGGTGGAAGATCATTTCCCGATTCTTTATGTTCCTCAGAAATTTTATGAGCCATTGCTCTGACTCTTCTTTCTATTTTATATTCTGGTATAAGTATTTCCATTAATTATATCCTCTAATGAATTCATAATACTCATTTCTAGTAGCAGGATCTTTTTTAAATGCGCCGGTCAATTTACTTGTCTTCATACTTGCACCACCATGCTTAACTCCTCTACATTGTACACAATTATGAGTTGCATCAATCATAACTGCTACACCATTATTATCTTCAATAATAGCATCTACTGCATGATGAATGGCAACAGTTAATTGTTCTTGTATTGCACCTCTTCTACCAAAATGTTCTACCAATCTATTTAATTTAGACAATCCAATTACATGACTATCTTTACCTGGAATATATGCAACATGCACTACACCCATAATAGTTTGATGATGATGAGAACACATACTTGTTAATGGAATACCACCCTCAAATACTATACCATCATATCCATCACTAGGAAATGTTGTTATTGCGGGTGGAGCTTCATATCTACCTGCCCACAAATCATTCACATATGCCTTTGCTACTCTATATGGTGTTTTATCTGAATTAGGATCATTCTTCCAATCAACCTTTAATGCATCTAAAAATTGACCAAATGCTTTTTCTGCATCTGCTATCATTGCTAATTTTTCCTCTGCTGACAAAGGACGGCCTTCAGCTGCTCCGTTGGCATAACCTGCCTTTACTAGTTCTATATTTATATCTTTCATAATTCTTCAGTTTTATTATTACGAATCACTTACTGACACCATTGCTATTTCCGACTCTCGGACTAACACATATGCCTCTTCTTCCAATTTAATTTGATTACCATTCTTACCACTTAACTTACTTACCGGAGCTAAAACAACATCACCTTTTTTAACGGTCATTGGTATTCTATCACCTGTTTGTGTAAATAAACCTGGACCTGCATCAATCACATCTGCATATCCATATACATCATTTGTCGCTGTCAAGATAATACCTGACTTAGTTTTTGTTTGAGTTTCTTGTGCTTTTAATAAAAGCTGATCACCCATTGGTTTCATTTTCATTTTTTTCTCCATTTTTTATTATTAAACGTAACTTGTCAATTAGTACTAATACATCATCGGGGTCCATTGTTATTGCACAACAAACTTCTACATTCTCTTGGATTGTATCTAATATTTTTATTGCTTCTTTATACTCCACGTTCTGTATTAAATGCTATGATATGATCTCTACCTGACATATTATAACCATGTTCTGCTACCATTTGAAATACCTTAGGATACATTTCAATCAAAGTATCTCTTGTATCTCCGGCCGGCATAACATATGTTTTATTTTTAGGAATACCTAATTCAACTCTGTAATCTTCAATTTCTTTTAGATTCTTATCTGTCCCATCCCATACTGGCTTATAATGATAATCGTCATGAAACTCTATCATCTGTTTGATTGAATCTGTATTTAATCTAAATCTGTTATGAGTCTTAATCATTCTTTCATCTACCACTTTACCAGCTGGCGTAACAGCGCCCAATACAGGAACACTATTACTAAATTTCGGACTAATGGATAATAAACCCAACGGATAATCTGTTTCGACATATTTACTTCCTTCTGTTTCAATTGTAATCAATATTCCTCTTTCATTTGCAAAATGAGTTAATTCATTTACTAATGCAGGATGCATGGTAGGACTACCTCCTGTTAACATCATTTCTGTTATTTGAGGATTCTTATCATATATCTTAATAATATCATTGAAAGTAAAAGTACCTTTTTCTGGATGTATACTTGTATACCAACTATCACACCATCCACCTTCTCCAAAATAACATCTATGAGTACATCCTGTAGTCCTAACTGCAATAGTAGGCATTCCAAATCTACTTCCTTCTGACTGTACACATCTGTATACTTCTAATACAGGTAATACTTTATTGTAATCTTCTATTCTCTTATTCATGATATATTGCTGCATTTTTACCATGTTCCATAAACTCTACTTGAGTTATTCTTACACGATCATTAGTTTCATCTTTTACAAAATTATTTAGTTTGTTAAATATAAATTCTGCAAACTTTTCTGCTCCGGTTGCCTTTATTATTCTTAACTGGATAACTCCATGTTCATCTAAATTACGAAAATAATTTAACATTGGATCGTCTTTAGCAGCAATTAAAGTATGATCAAACATATAGTCCATCCATGCTTTAGGCTGCATACCGTCGATAAGAGTTTTAGCTCTTTTCATTCCGCCAAAATCCCATACCCAATTTCTATTATCTAGCTCTCCTTCAAATGTTACTTTGAATGATATACCATAACCATGCAGAAATCTACAATGGGTACCTTCGGCTTTCCATTGACGAAATACTGTACTAAATCCATCAAAAACTTTTGTACTTCTATAACTCATAACCTATCTTATTTTAAATTAATATAAGAAATATTTTTCATATATCCTAATGATTTATGCAGAATATGTCCATGCAAAATAATACTTTTTACCATGCAATAAATGAGATGCGGTATTATCATACTTACCTGTAAAGTCTGACATATAATTTAACATCTCAACTTCATCATTAAATAATGTAAAGTTATCTGGATATTTATATGCTTCTGAAAAAGGTTTACCTGAATTTTTTACTGACTTTTGACCAACGGCCTCGAATACCATTGTTCTTAAATATTCTTGATCATATGAAGCTAATTTCTTCATATCAAATGTTAGATCGACTAACTTAAACTTAAAATTTTTCATATAACTATTTTTTAATTTATTATAAATATAACTAATTTTTTGCAAACGCACAAATATTTGTGCCTTTATTTTTACTTTATTATTTCCACTTCGGTCCAAGCTGCCAGATGTACTACTTCACCATTATCTCTGGTACAGTAACTATACATTCCATCTATACTTCTGAAGTTTAACTCTTCACCTTCTGTGATTTGAGGTGCACCTGGTGGTACTTTATCTTCAACTATTACTTTAATTCTACTATTTCTAGGTACTTTATATAATTCCATATTTTTTATTTTTTAAAATGCGCCTTCAGCTACTTGGAAGCAATTTAGGCCATTTTCTCGCCACATTTGAACCACTTTATCTCTATCATCAAAGACACATACAATATTATCTTTTTTATCATCAGGCCAAAGATCATCTAACCAACCTTGTTTTAACTTATCATCTGGCATAAATTTCCATGGATGACTGGTTGGACGTAATTTTAAAACATTGAATGGAACTTCATGTTTATCTAGCCAATCCATTGTTACTTGTTTGGTTGCTTTACTTCTACCTGATAATATTGCTATCTTATGGCCGGCATTTGATAATACACGAGCCATTTCTATTACAGATTCTTTTGGTTCATCTGTTTCAACTAATCTAGATGAAAAGAATATATCCCAATCCATCTTACCGTTAGCTTTAACTGCTAACTTTCTTCTGTTTTCGATGTCGGCTAATGTGCCATCCAAATCGAATATAATCCATGAATCTTTCATTATATAAGTATCATTGATTTAGGAACATTAAAAGTAGTACCATTTAATTCAACTTTACACTTTTGTCTATTTATTTTTTTAATTACACCAACAACTCCAGAAAATTTAGCATGATCAATTTTAACTTTTTGACCAACTCTCATTGAAGGTTGTTTCATAGACATCATTGTTTCAATTTGACCTTTTAGTTCTTGTAACTCTTTGAAGGACATTAAATGGAGGTTTTCGAAATTTTTATTCATTTTTTAATTTTTAATTTTTAGGTCATCTTATGGCTTGACCCCTTACCTTTTTATCTTCTATATAAAGATAAGAAAAATATTTCAATTAGGCAAATCTTTTTGGAACTTTTTTCCAATTATTCTACTTCTCTAGTTAAAATAAGTCCTTTCTTTGATAACTTTTCTTGCATTTGTTTATATGTGCCATATATGTTATAATGCTTACCAACATCTTTTTTATAAGTGAAGATCTCTTTACTTTTTTTATCTACAACATAATATGGACCGGAATAACTTTTTTTCATATCTCTAATTGTTTTTCCATTTTCTCTATGGATTCGATCGACCTTTTAAAGGTATCATTATCCATGCTTGCCATTGCCTGAAATGCACCTGATTGACATGCATATTTGCTGTCATCATCTTGATACCTTGATAATACGTCTTCAATATCATTTCCATCCATTCTGAATTGTAAATTTTTCTTTAGCCATTTTAAATCCGTCTTTAAACTTACAATTACATTAATTAACTCGTTCTTTGTCATATCTTCTACTTTTTATTTATATATAAAGATAAGAAAAATATTTCAATTAGGCAAATCTTTTCAATGCTTTTTATAAGGACAATGTCTACATCCTGAGTTACAACAATATCCTCTTTCTAAATGATATTTTTTCGTCATGACCTTGTAACCATTTTCCCAATAAAATTTGGATGATTGATTGACATGTTCTACCCAAAGCTGATATATCCAATCATTATGTGATTTCACAACTTCCTCCTGCACATGCTAATTCACCTTTTAAATCTGTCTCATCATCTGTTTCTATAATTTCTGATAAATCTACATTTGATAATGCTCCCATCATCTTTTCATATGTAGCCTCATCAATATCTTCAAATGGAGCTTGTGTATAAGTTCCGCCATCATAAGGTAACACAGAAAGGCCGTTATAATATTCTTTATTGTCCCACATCCATTCACCGGCTGCATCCCATTCATGATCTCTTAATGAAATTGTTGCAGAAACATTATGAGTATTGTTTCCGGATCTATGGCCTGGTTTAATCCATTCAGTAGCTACCTTTTTAACTCTTTCTAATAACTGGAAAGGTGATTCTGTTCTCATGATAGCTCCTTCGGGTGCTTTTTGTGGTATGCTAATCACAGCTGTGTCATGTGGTCTAAAGTATTCATCTTCAATTAATGATGGATGGTGTTCAGACAAGTATTTGAACATTGATTCATTTTTACCAACTCTAATTCTTCTAACATAGTAATCATTATGCCATGCATGAATACCAGATGATGTTCCTAATGTTAATGAAGTTGTTCCTGCAGGCTTAACTGTTGTTGTTCTTGCAGATTTATTAATACCTAATATTGCAGCTACTCGTACATTTTCTTCTTTAACTATCTTAGCTGCTGATTTCATATCATATCCTAATACCGTACCAGAACCTATACCTGTCATTGAAACTCCAATTAATGCATCCTTTTCAGTTGTTCTCTGCCAAATTGGTCTTAAATAATGAAATTCTGTATATCCTGCTTGTAATGTTCCTATAAATGCTGCCGCCTTTACTCTTTCTTCAAAGTCTTCTTGTGACTCAATATTTGAAACATTAACCTCACATAAGTTACAAAATTGGAATGGTCTTAATGCAATTTCACAACATGGATTAGTTCCCCAATCTTTATCATTAGATAGGTATATGCCAGGCTCTCCTGCACCCGATAATTCAACTCTTTTCCATAACCCCATAAAAAACTCTTTGGTTATTTTATGTCTCATTAATACTGCAGAATTATTAGCTCTTCCTCTTTGAGGATTCAATTCCCACCAATTACCAGATTTACATGAAATCATTTCTTCATCATGTGCTGAAAATAAACTGATTAGAGCGGCTCTTCTAATACCGCCTGCTAATACTGCATCTGCAATATGACACACAATATCATGAGTCTCTAATGTAGATAATTTTTCTCCATCTTGTTTTCCTTTCAATAGTCCCTCAACTTTAACCAAACATTCTTTTAATGGCTGTGGTCCTGGTGCCTTACCACCGGATGTTACAAGTCTAGCGCCTTTTGGTCTAATATCAGAATAATCAAATTTTAGATGAGAACCTCCTTGAAAATAATTTTTCATAAGAGCTTTAACTGCATCTGCCCAACCTTCAATTGAATCTGCAATTAAGAATCTTCTTGTTCTATTATAATTAGGTTTTCTTATTTCTGGTAACTCATCTACATGATGTTTCTGTACTGAATATCCTACACCTGTTCCACCTAAAAGTAAAAACATTGTTTCTGAAAAAGCTCTCCAATCATCTATCGGAAGATATGCACAATTATATATTCTATTCGGACTTATATCAATTGGCTTGCCGGCGAATTGCATACTTCTCATTGATGGCAATACTTTTTTGCCATATACAAATTTATATGCAGAATCAATTTCCTTCTTAAGTGTTGGAAAGGTCTTTTGATGCATTGCCTTATTTCTTGTAACTAACTCTTCCCAGGTCTCTCTTCTTTCTAGTTCTGGAATATATTTTGCATACTTCATGTATACTGTAATATCTGATAATATTTGTGTTGAGATGTCCATGTCTTCCTTTTCTTTTATTTATTTTTAATGTAAAAATGTAGCTCTAATGGCTACGTAAATCAACTAATTTCCTATATAAATATACACTGAGTGCATATGCAAGGTTCATTTACGTAACTTTTTCTTAACTTTTTACTCAAAGCCTTCAGATTGTGTTTCTTGATATTTTCTAGCTAACATCTGTCTAGCCATATCATTACCATTATCCATCTGCTTTTGAGTATCTCTTCCGCCTACTGACGTATCTGTATAAATATTAAATTGTCCATTTGAAGTATTCATCTTACTTGGTAATGTAATACCATCTGGACCAAACCTATTTTTAATAACATGCCATCTACCTGTTCCTGCTAACTTATCTTGTACCTTTCTAGATAATGATAATATAAAATCAGCAACCATTACTTTACCATATGACTCTGAAACTTTACTAGCATCAATAACATCTTCTTCTAATGCCGATCTATTTGCTTGAGATGCTGTCCAAACTGGTATTTCATATTCGCCTGCCATACCACGAAGGTCTTCATATATACCTTCAAGTTCATGTCTCTTTTCTTGGCCATGGCCTCTTAACAAATCTGCATAATCAACTATAATAACATCTGGCTTTTTGTCTTGCATAATACATTTTTCAACATGAGCTCTAATACCCATTACCGATACTGATTTTGTAGGATAATGTTTAATGATCAGTTCTCCTTTCAATTTAGATAACTGTTCTTTAATATCTTCTTGATAATGTTTTAAATTTTGATTTGCAATACCTGTTATAACTGAATCATATCTTAGACCAACATAAGCCTCATTAAGCTCTAATGTATAATGTACAACTGTCTTTCCTTTCTTAATCAAATGAGCTCCTACATTCATCAATGCCCATGACTTACCAATACCTGCCGGTGCTACCATTACTCCTAATTCACCCTTACCTAGTCCACCATCTGTTAGTTCATTAATAACTTCCCATGGAGTTTCTTGCACAAACCGAACAGCCTCAGTATATCGTTCATCTATATCAATCATGTAATCATGACCAATATTTTTATCTGCGCCGGCCTTAAGTGCATTATCAACTGTTGCCTTTATCTCATCATATTGACCATGTTTTAGCAATTCAACTGATCCTAGAATTGCTTTTTTAATTTCTTGATTCTTACAAAAGTCCATTGCCTGGTCCTTTATATATTCTAAATCCGTAGAGTCTGTATATTTCCAAGCATCTTTAAGATGTGCAACAACTTGGTCTTTCAATACATCATGCTCAACCTTTTCTAGTTTCACTTTCATTACTTCTAATGTAGGCGAGGCATTATATTCTTTCTGGTATTCTAATATTGTAGATACAATCCATTCATTTGCATCTGATTCAAAGTACTTCGGACTAAGGATATCTGAAATTTGTTGTAGAAATGATTTATCTACTAACAAACTTGTTATAACTTTAATCTGAAATGCGTATCCGTAACTACTTAATCTATCTGTCATGCATTAATTATAATAATTTATTTTCAAATAACCTAATCTTTACCCAACGAAGCAAATGCATTCAGTGAATTGAATGATGAATTTAACCAAGAATCTAAATCTTTGATAACTGTATACATTTTATCGGCCATAAACATTTTCTTAAACTCGTAAGTATTAAGTTTGTCTATATCACCTTGCATCTTATCTAATGTTATCATTTTAGCACCTCCATGTATATCAACTTCCTTTAACTGCATAAGTCTATAATTAAGGTCTAATAATTCTTCATTCTTTGAAACTAGTTCATGCACTTTATATTTCTTTTCTACATTTGTCGCATGTTCAACTAGTTCTTGTATTGTCACTTCTCTATTGTCAGTAAACATAGGAAAATGTTTAATTAGGCTCTTAGGTCCTACTCCTTTAAGTCCTGGTATATTATCGGACTTATCACCGATAAAAGAACGATACACCAAGTAGTTCTTTGAGCTAAACCCAAATTCTTCTTGCATCACACTTGGAGTGTACATCTTCTTTTTTATGGGGCTCCATACTGAAATTCTATTATTTACTAACTGAAGGAAGTCTCTATCTGTTGAACAAATTGTAACTCTATTTTCATCTTTAGTATATACTTCATTTGCAATATATGCCATTATATCATCTGCTTCTACATTGTCAATAGATAATGTAGTAACAGGTAAGCAATTTAGATATTGTACCATTCGACCAAATTGTTTTTTCATCGAAGCAGATTCATCTTCTAATGAAGCAAATTCTTGATACCTATTAAATGCTGTCTTATTAGCCCGATTTGCTTTGTATTCCGGAAATAGTTCTTTTCTTCGTTTAGATCCACCCTTACCATCAAATACAATTACACATCTTGTTGGCTTTATCTTACGGATAACGGCGGCAACAGATCTTAAAAAACCTGTTACGCCGCCTATATGTTGTCCGTCGTCATTAAGAGCCGGCACGGCTGAAAACACTCTAATGAATGTATTCAGACCGTCGATCACTAAAAGATGGCTGTCCTTACTTGATCCTTTACCTTGCTCTCTTTCCCTTTCTACTTCTTGTAGTATGTCAAAAAAACGTCCTTTCATTAGCCCTCTTCGCTAACAAATTCTTCATCTATTTGAACATCATCAATTCCAATGTCCTCGCCCGGTTTATATTTAAGAATATAGGCTTCACATATTTGTGCATAGATTTCATCTTTCAATCCGTCGATCTCATCTAACTTCTTTTCAAAATCTTTTGATAAGAATTTAACATCTGTACCATCTTCTCTAGTAAATGTATACCATGCACCTGCTGTTCCTACTAACTTAAATTGCTTCATAACATTAAGCCAACCACCGTAGTTATCAATTCCTGATTCAAAATAGATATCATAATCAATAGTTTTCAATGGTGGACCCATTCTGTTTTTAACCACTTGGCATCTAGTTTTAATTCCGATAGCCTGATCGACACCGTCCTTTTTAACTTTGATTTGACCAACTGATTTGAGTCGTAACCTTACCGAAGCGTGAAATGGAATTGCTTTACCACCTGATGTAGTATAAGGGTCTCCAAATGCTACTCCTAGTCTAGTTCGTAATTGATTTGTGAATATTAAACAAATTTTGTTACGGCCAATCATATTGGTAAGCTTTCGCATACCTTTTGATAATATAATGGCTTTACTTGTCGCATAACCATCCTTATCAAATTCTTTAGCCATTTCAATTTTTGTAGAAGCTCCCATTACAGAATCTACTACGATTGTTACCAATCTATCTTTATTTGATTCACGAATCTTTACAACTATACTTTCGATAGCTTCGAAAATGTCTTCAATTGTTTCGAGTGGAACATATAACATCTTATTCAGATCAAGTCCAATTGCCTCTAAAAACTCTCTACTTATTGCATTTTCGGTATCTATATAAACAGCCAGCCCTCCTTGTTGTTGACAACTTGCAAGTGCATGTGCTGCTAATAATGATTTTCCTGATGCCTCTAAACCTGTAATTTCAGTAATTCTACCGACAGGAAAGCCACCTTCCTTACGATTTGAAATTGCAAGATCAAGCATAGATGAACCACTTTCAACCCAACCTTTGACTTCACTTGGAGCCGTAGTATCTCCATCCAAGAAGAATGCCGTCTGGTATCCTGTATTCTTGAACTTCTTATTAAGACTATCTGCTAATTCAACTGCTAAGGAGTCCGCTAGTTCACTCTTTGTTTTTGATTTTGCCATAAATGTAACTTTTTTTTATTCGTTAAATAACTCGTCAAATGCTGCAGATACATCATCTACTTTATTGACGCCGGCTGGTGCCGCTTCTTTCTTTGGTGCTTCTGTTGCTGCAGGTCTTGCATCTGTTGATGTACCAGTATCACTATCAGGATTCAACCATTCTTCTAATGCTCCTTTAAGATCATCATATGATGGCTCTTTAAAAATATCATCTAAGTTAGATTGATTATTTGCTGCTTGTTCAGCAACATTTTTATCCTCTGTCATTGGAGTAACATTTGGCTTTACTCTAATAGTAGTTTTTGGAAATGCTCCTGCTTCTGCTGGAGTAAATTCAACTAAGATATCTCTACCTCCCATTGGGTCTGAAATATCACCATAATCTGGATCTGAAATAATACCTAATAATTCAGTATATACTTGTTTACCAAAACCCCAAAATTTAACACCTTCTGATTCTGCACCTCTTACAAGGATAGGAACATATGTTCTCATTTTAGGTTCCATCTTCTTACCTAACTTCCATTCATCGGAATTACCTGATGCTTTAAGTTTTTCACAAAACTCAACAACTGGATCTGCTTTTCCGTTTGTAATTGGAGATAGATAATTTTTCTTACCTAAATCATAATGAAAATAAAGTTCTCTGAAAGGATTACTTCTGTCGTGCTGATAAGGCACAATTCTTACAATTTGTTTACCTGGTTCAGGTCTCCATAAATTGTTTCGGCGAGTGCCGGTCGTTTGTAATTGATTAAGTTTAGCCTTAATCGCGTTTAAGTCAATTGCCATTTTTTCTTTTCTTTTTTTAATGGTTAATAATTAATTAATAATATAACAACTTTATTTCGTATTTCCTAAGCATTATTGAAAAAAGTTGCAAAAAAGTTTTTAACTGCTATTTTTTATTTTTTAATTTTGAGTTTAATTATGGCTAAACTCTAATCCTTTTATTTAATATAAATATAATGAAAATATCTTTAATATCCTAATTTATCCTTCGAAGAATCCAATTTTTCCAAACTCTTTCATATATGAATCAAATCCGTTATTAACGCTTTTATCAAAATTTGGACTAACCTGTCGTACAATATCAACTGCCTTATCATAAAATTCGTCAGCTTCTTTTTTGTTCCCTCCTGGAAAATCATATGCATCTTCTGGAATACCACTTCCCATATAACGACCTAATCCATATCCATACTGAGGATACTCATTATTAAGTGCTATTAATTCTGTCTCAACATTTGATAAGTTAAGTGCTTCTGTTAGTAATGTTTTTAGTTTAATCATTTTTTCCTTTTATATAAAAATATGTTATATATCAATTCTTTTGTGTAAATCTAAATGTATATGTCTTAAGTCATCGCCATCGGTCAGTAACAATGAGTTTTCATAATTTGGCCAATTGATAATAAATTTCTTGTCCAATATACCATTATTAGCTTTCAATATGATAACATTTAATGCATTAACTGTATATAATGTATTTGTTTCTTTCTTTCTATGTATCATAATTGTATTAGGTGTCTTGCCGTAATCATCTGGTTGAACATTATATGTTACATATAAGTCATGTCTATTACTAGCATCAGAAAACACAAACATTCTTTTCTCTGATACTGTATATGACTTCTTAACGTAATCTACTATCAGATCCAAATCTTTTCTATGTGCAAATGTACATAATAATTGTGTTCTCATTTATCTTCTCCTATACTGATTTTAATTGAGTCGCTGTCATAGAATCTTGACTAGTAGCTTTAGGTTTGGTATTAGGAGCTCCTATATTAAATTTATCTTTAAATATTTTAGTTAACTCATCAATCGAATCATCTTTACCCATAATTAGATAATCTTTTTTATAATTTAATGACATAAATGCATCCCATGGTTCACTATCTGCATAATATCTAAATTCTAATGCTGATAATCTTGGAAATAATTCTTTGGTATTAAATGAGCCGTCCGGATTAATTCCTGGTTCTGCTACATCACCTTTAATATTTCCTTGATATTTTTTATAAAAACGTTGAAGTGCTTTACTATACACGTCAACAATTTGAGATCTTTTTATCAAGTTTTTCTTTACTAGATCTTTTAAATATTGATCTGCTAATGATTCTTTTCCTGATTTATAATATAATTGAATTTCAGTGCTAGATGTCACATCTGGAAAATTAGCTGGTAAATTATCTCCATATGCTAATTGTATTGCTTCAAATATATCTAATGCAATATCATATCCAGAACCATATCCAGATTGTCCTCTCATTCTAAATGCCGAAGACTTTGATTGAGTAGATTTTAATTCAATTTTTATTCCTTCTGCTCCTACATCACCACTAGTTGGCACATGTCCTCCTTTAAGAATAACACGTAATATATTTTCTCCTGCACCCACATTAACTCCACCGCCTGCAGGTATATAGTTATATAACCAATCGGCATATTCTTTTGAAAATCCTACTTTAGCAATAAATGATTCTAAATTTCCTGAATCTCCTAGTGAATCAAAATCTATACCTGATACTTCGCCGGCTACTAAATCTTGCAATTGTTTGTAACTATCCATTTCAACTGCTTTATCAAACATTCCTTTTGCAGTTCTGTCATCAAAATTACGTTTCTTTAATCCATCTAATGCACTAGTCTGACTATTTGCACTATCTATCAATCTAGAAATATATGAAATTAATTTGTCCGGTAATGGTGTTTCTTTAATTACAGCAATTAAATCGTCTTTGGTATATCCTTCTTGTAATAATAACGATTCTTCTATAACTTCTAATGTATGTTGTTTTTCCTCATCTTCAACTGGAGTAGCATTATGAAATGCTTGATCTAATTGATCTACTTCATTTGTAAAAAAACTTCCGTTTAAATTATTTTCTGCTAGTATTTCATGAAGAATGTCCATTTCTGCTTTCGAATATGGAGCATTTGCATAACCGTTCGGTAGTCTGTAAAACCACTCTTTTATAATTGAATCTCTATCCATTGACAAACCTTTTTAATAAATATCAAGCTATCCGTGAAGTCATATCCGTCATGACATGATAATTAACACCTGCTTTAATTTTAACCGGGAAGCGACCTGCTTGGTTCATAACATCTTTCAACTTATTTAATAATTCCTTACCATCTGACATATCATAATCAAACAATAACGAATCATAAGTGTAAAGGATGATATTTGTATTATACTCACTTAACAAATCATTTACATTGTTTAACACATGTAAATTATATTCCGTCTCAGATGCTTGTAACAAATAATTGAATAACTTGTTAGGATTCATATCATGTAAACAGTTTTTATACAACGGACGTTTCATTAAAGGAGTTACTACAAACCCATTTTCTTTGAAGTTGCTCCATAATGTTCTAATAAATGATCTTGTCTTTTTAAAGAATGGTATCTTAGCAAAGTCATCATCTATACCTCCATATAACAATCTAAAGGTTATTTTTTTACTTTGGTCATATTCTTCTTCTGATAATTCTTTTTTTCCAAAATATTGTTTTCCAAAATATTCATGAACACTTCCATCAGGTAAATCATACCCAATTATGTCAGCAATAAGTCTAGGATGATATGCATCAAAGTCCATTTCTAATAACATTCCTTTTTCCCATCTACTTACAAACGATTCCCTACAACCAGACTCCTTTGGTAATGCTGCATAATTAACTCCTCCAAATTTATTAGATGGCCTACCTGTTGTTGTCCATATATTATATTCTGTAAATGCTCTGTTCTTATCAATACCATTTGCTTTAAAATGTTCCACAAATTTATTATAATCTACTTGCAAACCATTTCTTTCTACACATGCAAAATTATCTGTTACTAGTTGTTCATATTCTTCAAATGCATTTGTTTTATCAAATGTCATATAAAATTCCATGAACTTAGTTTTCATCTCATCGCACCTTTCAATATGTTTTGTAATAGGCAACCAATCATGAGTATTTGTTTCATTATGCCACCACCTATTCCAAGAATCATGTGCCGATGTATTTGTTTCATCTAACGGCAACATTTTATGATTTTGCCACCAAGCAACCATATCTGCATCATAACATTTTATAGAACTAAATCGGCTAAAGCGTTTCTTTGCTAATACATATATATCCCTCTCACTTGTAAGGTCATTTAAACGTTCTATATCAATGTTAAAGCAATCCTTATGACGGAATGGCACAATATAATGGTTATCGGCTTCTATACAATATATATAAATAAAGCTAATGTAATTATTCATGAAATGTCGATAAGGATCTGAATACATTGGTATCCATAATGAATTGTTAGTTTTTAACAACTCTTGTAACTTTTCAAAATCTTTTTCTTTTTCAACTAACATGTTATTTAATATAAGAAAAAAATATCAAATATCAAAGTTATTCTGGAATTTTATGATAATCTTTATGGAACTCATCTAGATCGGATAAATATAAGTCCAATCCATTCATATTATATGTCCTTGCAGCAAATGCTATTGTATTTCTATTTGCAATACGTACTGCATCAACTGGACCATTAATAGTCCATTCCAATATCACCTTTTTATAGATTGTCGAATCAATACCTGGAGTATTATTTCTATTCATTCGACTTGACTCATCCGGAGAAATTTCTGTTATATCGGAAGTGTCGTTAATTTTTTGTACAAATATTCTTGAAAAATATCCTAGGTCATAATCTCTAGGAAGTGGGTTAGGATAAAAATATGGTGGTGTATAATGATTATTAAATCTAGCTTCTGTTATCTGATAATACAAACTGTTATTTACTGTCGTACTGCCATTGTCTCTACCGTTCATATCTAACAATTGAGATTGTTCGCCTTGTACTACATATGGTATCAAAGGTTCGCTGATATTAGGCAGAAATGCAGCTTCAGTATAAGATGCTCCATTTGGATATACATGATATAATCCTCTATATTCTTCAAATGTTTCGGCATAAGAATATTCTAGCCCATCTGTATAAAGGCTTTTTCTAATCTTAGCTGCAGGAGTAAATACTGGTTTTTTAATATATGTCATACTTTTCTTATTCTACATAATGCTTCTAGAGTTGTTGTCCAATCATTATTAGTTATTTTATGTTCATATTTAGTTACTGTAAATACAATTTTAAGATTTCCATACGGATCTTGATATCTTTTTGGTAGATAAGATGTTGTAATTGTATCTCCAAACTTAAATCCTTCTACGCCATCTAATGTAACAGAAAGTTTTAAAGGAAATGGTATTTGTGATGGGTCATTACCAGAGCCAAATTGTCCGGTTTCAGCTTTTTCTTGCGGTGTCTGTTCATTTACTAAAGCTTGTATAGCTGATTTTGCTTTACTTATTCCACCGGTGCTATATTCATCTAATGTTAATCCTTTTCTGGCATTAAGTTGCTGTTCATCAATTGCCTGGTCTGCTATATTTGCCTCTCTTATAGTAGTTGTACTATCTTGTTTTATAATTTCTACTGCAACCTCTTCTTTAGATTGCATGTCCGGTGCTCCTCCAAATGCCTTTGCTTGAAGTTCTTTCGGTACCGATGCAGATATATTTATTTCTCTTATTCCATTTTCGCCGCCCACTGAATCTAAACGGTATGGTATAATTGGTTTATCTCCGCCAGGCGATTTTCTATTTACTATCCATATTATTTCTGGATCTCTATCATCTTGATCTAGATAAAAGTCCCATGCGCCGCCAGAACAATCACGTATTGATGCAAATATAGTTTTCATGAATCGATTTAATATTATTTGTCCATTTGCCTTTTCCGATTCCTCTGCTTTATTAGCTTCACTTTTTGCTTCACTATTAAATTCTTGTTGTATTGCTCTTAGTAAATCTCGTGATATAAGTATATTTTCTGGATTGCCTTTTTCTTTTCCTAAAGCATCATATGTTTCAATATGGTCAATGGAAATGTAATTTGACCATGGATTGATGGCAGATAATGGGCCGGCCTTTCCATCCCAATATGTATTTTCTATTGTCCCTTGTGGATAAGGAAACAACATTGCTACAGGATCTGCACTCCAAACTAATCCGGATTTGAAATGGGTTTGTACTATTGAAAACTCCGGATCAAATTGTAATCTATATCTAGGAACTATTGATGCCGGCAAGTCGATTGAATATTTATTCAACATGTTGCATAATGCACCTAATGTTATATATTGAAGATAGTAACTTGTAAAAAGTCCGCCTTCTACTTTACTAGGAGAACTATATTTATCAGGTGCTTTTAAGAATGCAAAATTACCAGTCCCATCTTTTAATTTTCCAGATGTACCATGTCCGGGAGCAAATACTGTACCACCTCTAGATCGAACTGCACTTTCAATACCTCCTGCATGTCCAGATGATTGTAATTGATAATCTATCCAATCAAATATATTACCTACCGGAACTTTATCATTGAAGCCATCATAGTTAGTAATAAAATTTTTGGCAGGAAATCCAGCTTGTGTATTTATATTATTTTGTTCATATGTTCCGCCTTTACCAATACCTTTAAAGCTACAATCAAAATAATTTTCTTTTGTAATTTTAAATGAATAATCATATACAGTAAATTCATGAGTTGCTGATTCACTAGGTGTTTCTGGTCCTATATATCCATAATCGACTTTGATCTCACGTCCTGGTACTAATAATGCATCTTCTAAAATTTCAAATGACTCTCTATCAAAACATGTAAAACCGCCTTCTACTCTACGCAATGATCCAGCATCTCCTTCTAATTTAATCGAAACATCTTTAAGAATGGGGGCTGGCCTACCTGTACTGTTAGGATCATATGTGCCAGCCATAGATGTATCAGTGATAGGTAAAGAAATTCTAGAATTTTCTTTACTAGATATCTTTACATATGCATTATTACGTATACGATCACCAGATGGTAGTTTTACAGAACTATCTACTTGTCTATAGAAAAAATCACTCATTATTTATTATCCTCTGCATTTCTTAGCGATTCTGATAATCCTTGTAAAGGAAATGGTATTCGTAATTGTATGCCATCTGGCACATCTAATGTACCTTTACCTAAATTATTCGCAGATGCTATTACCCACCAATACCTAGGATCTTCATAAAATTCATTTGCTAATAGATCTAATCGATCTTGAACTCTAGATATAATATATAAGTCTGTACTTTTTTTTGGAAATGACGGGTAACGTGTTGTAGAATAACGATCTAAACTACTTTTTGTATATTGATATCTATTTAATGACATTATTTATCTCCTATATGTTTTGATATACTACTGAAGTATTTTCTGGCCTTTCGCCTAGTACTGTTAATGATATAGATACATTTGTATAAAATGGTGCTTGATTGCCCTCTGCTATTTCCCATGGCCCTTCAGCATCCCAATCATATGATAAATCTGTTATTATCATTTCTTTATTTCTATATAAATCTCCAATTGTAACTTTTACTACTTGGCCATGAAATCCAGACTCTCCTGGATATACTGGATATGTTTTACGTGCTAAACTTTGTAGCTTTTGCCATATTCCTGCCCGGTCTTCTTGTTTAAATATTGGTACTATAAAATCTGTATTAATTGTTCTTTCAAAACTTTCATATAAATATCTAGCATCTGCCCTTCCTTGATCTTGTTGGCCATTCCAACTTGGAGTAAATGCATCATTTAAGCTGCCTATATATGCTTTAAATTTAATGCCGCCTATAGAAAATTTAACAAGTGATTTATCTATAGATTGATCTATATCATCTAATTTTGTATCATTTGCCCAATCCACTCCAGATAGAGAATCTTTTTGTGATTGTCCTTTTGATCTAAAATCAAATAAAGCAGGTTTGCTAGACAATGTACGTTCTG
>Ga0208134_1000348_pt1 | contig 30429 bp, 34 predicted proteins | sample VirMetDEL_Mar_31_FD_184515 | JGI IMG/M metagenome (GOLD analysis project Ga0208134, IMG submission 184515) | Aqueous microbial communities from the Delaware River and Bay under freshwater to marine salinity gradient to study organic matter... | ecosystem: Environmental > Aquatic > Marine >...
TACACCCAAAACAGCAGGTCCATTGTGACCAATGCCATATAAAACATCATCAATATTAAATGCCCACTTGTATCCTTCTATCCAGCCAAGGTCTTGAACTCTCTTTACCCCAGCCAAAACACTTGTACCATGATACACAGGAGAAGCATTAGGGTAAGATCCACCCTCCCAAGGGTCCGACTTCTGAGCCTCCCAATAAATATTCTCAACAAGATACTTATAATCAAGACCTTTTACTTCTGCTGGTCTAGCAGCTAATTCATGCCCCAAAGCAAAGCCAACACAAGCGCCTTCAGTACCTTGGTCGAACCAATCATTGCAGCGCCATGTATAAGAACGAAGCTTAGTGCTTTTTCTTAAATCGGAAATAGAATGTCCTCTGCTCTTCTCGTCAAACTGAACTATACGATCAAGCTTGATGTCTTCTGTTTGTTGGTTGTTTTTTAGTTTTATACTCATAGCGTTCTATATATTTATACACTATTTGAGCAACTTTTTCAAAATAAGTGTTGACTCTTGTTATAAAAGAGGGTATGATCACCATCATGAACATACAACAGTATATGACTCCAGAAATATTAGGACCGCTAACATTCCTTAGCGTATTGTTTGTGGCACTTCTTAGCTCCATTCAAATAAAGAAAATACAAGAAATCTCTGAGCATTACGAGCATGAAGATGAAGAAGAAGATGTCAAATATGAAGCTCATATGGAAAAGCCAAGCTCTGGTCAGACATGGTATCACAGGATTTCTTTTAACTGTCCTTGGCCAGTTGTGGGTGAAGAAAGCGCACCACCTGTAAAGATTCTGCAAGTTAGGGGAGATTGGTTGCAGTTTGGGTCTGGTGATATTAAAACGACTATGAAAGTAAAAGAGTTTTGCAGTCTATACATGCGTGATGAATTCAATGACTTCAAGAAGGTTGAGGTGCAAGATTTTGTTCCAGAGCAAAAGGAAGAACCAGAGCCAGAAAAAGAAGAAGCTACTCCCACACCCGAATTTAATGTAATTAAAATCCATGGAGAAGACTTTGTTTTAACACCAGTAGAAAAGAAAAATGAACAATAAACCATTCACCCACGTAAAAGACATGAGGCTCGGAGATGCTGCGTTAAGCCTCTCTAAGGACAGGAGAATCCTCTTAGACTTCGTTTACACATGTGCGTCTGGCAAACGCTCAGACGGCGATTACAGCCATTCTAGAGAGTATTTGCAGCAAAAGGCAGAAGAAATCCTAGAAGAACTAAGACAGGCATGAACAAACAAGAAAAATTCATCTTAGCCGAAACATGTGCTAACAAAATCTCAGTTCTAGCAGAGAAACAAGACAAATTGTTTGAAAAGCTTAAATTAGACTTGGGCGTAGATGCCAGCGATGAGTATTTTGTTGATGCATTGTTTGATTATTGTTTCAATAATGGTGAGTATTCCGCGAAACTTTTAAATAAGCATCTAAATAAGTGAACCAATACGTGTATATAATTATGAAAGGAGGCCTTCTAAGTTAGAAGGTTAATAAGAATGAGTATATTTTTAGTGGTAATATTGTTGGTTTTATTAATGAGTTTCTTTATATTCTTTTATTTAGAGGACTTCTACAAAAACCCTATCACCAAACCGCTATCCCAAAGCTTTGTTGAAGCAGTGGTACAGACCATAATGATGTTTTTTGTTTTGGCGGGTTTTTATATTATATTCAGAGTTTAGTTCTTGACTTTATTGTTTATCTTTGATATTATCATTATCATGATCAATAAGAAGACAGTAGTTTTGGGTAACGGTTTTTTAGGGAATGGATTTTCGAAAAATGTTACAATGTTGCAATGTTTTTTGATTAGCTAATATACTTTATTAGAACAAATATTTTTAAAAAATGAATAACCGTGAAAAAAGCAAAAAACAAAAAAATAAAGTTTATGTTCTCGGCTTTGAATTTGTTTAAACACAAAACGCGAAAAGCTTCTAAAAAGTTCGAAACAATTTGTATTGTTGGGTTACCTAAGTGCGGAACCACATATTTGTTGGATTTTTTTATAAATGGAAATTTTACCAATATAGTTCATAAAAGAAAAGAAGCTACGAACTTAATGAATGGCAACAGATTTATCAAGTTTAAACATTGCATTGCCAAAAACCCAAGAATAATCTGGGATATAGAATATTGGTCTAAACAATTGAAATATTTTGACGATACTTCTGAAAAATGCCTTTTTATAGTTTGTGTAAGACCATACAACGATGCTATCTATAGTTTGTATAAATACTTTCAAAAAGGAGGGTCTATATCCAACAACATGAAATATAATATATTTTTAGATAGTCATAAGAAAACTTATTTAGATATAGAGAAAAACATAATAACATTAAAAAATACAGTAAAAGAGCTTGTTGTTTTGCGTTTCAATGAAAGCATAATAAATGAAAACACATATAAGATAATAGAAGATTTAAACATTGACTTTAAAACCTTAAAGGAGAAAAAATGGGGAAAACACACTCCAAAAAAAATGCCAGAAGGTGTATTTATAGATGAAGAATTATCTTTGGCCTATCAATCACTGTTAAACAACCCCTTGGTTAATTCAATAACCTATAAAAATAAAAAGTACTTATACGAGGTCGGCGTTTTGTATAGATTTTGTAAGATTTGGAGGTCATTGAATTGTTAATTTGATTTATACAAATATTATTAGTATAATAAGCTTGAAACTTCTGAGAAAATTAATTTAAAAAACAATGAGGCTTAAGGTAATATCTGCTTATAATGAAAAATTTAGAGAAATCTCTGATCTTTCGTTTCCAACAATAGAATCTTTTTGTGCTAAAAACAACTTCGATTGCGAAAGAGTTTTTATTGAAGATTTTGATAAACCCCCATCTTGGTTTAAAATTCAACTATTCATTAAAGAAATTCATACCAATAAGTATGATTATTTATTATGGATAGATGCCGATGCAATTATTTTAAATGAAGATTTTGATATAAAATCAATAATTAACAAAGAAAAAACATGGCATGTATCTCGCGATTCAAATAATATAAACTGCGGAGTAATGCTTTGGAAGTCTTCTGCTTTTAGTTCTGTTATTTTAAATAAAATATGGTCAATGAATCAAAAATATCTAAACCATATATGGTGGGAACAAGCCGCCATGATAGAGCTTCTTGAGGAAAATTTTAAAAACATCAACGAACACACAGAGTTCTTAGAGCAATCAATTTTTAATGCTTATGAAATTGATTATTATGGATTCACCGATAGGTCTGGTCAAATAAACAAAAACTCTTTTATTTGTCATTTCCCATCTCTAGCGATGGGAACAAGAATAAAATTAATTAAAAAATATCGCAATGTTATATAAAAACAACGAAACAGTAAAGGTGGATCTGGCTCATGCGGAACTTGTTAAATCGCTCATTATGTGTCACAAGCCCAAAAACATACTTGAGTTTGGTTATGGGGGAGGTAGAGTGACAGACAAAATTTTAGAGGCTATTTCTTACAACCAAAATTCACCTTCATATTCTGTTGTTGACAACTGGCTTGATGTAGGAGGCATAATTCCAGATGGTCTTTTAGAGGAATATAAAGGCAGGGCTAGAATTATTACATCTAACGAAGAAGACTTTGTCAAAAACTGCGATATAAAATTTGATTTTATTTTTAGTGACGCAGATCATTATAGAACAGACCGTTGGTTTCTTGATGTTTATTTTAATATGCTTAACGATGGTGGCATTTTAATATATCATGATATAAATTTATTTGGTGGAGCATTTCCTAATTTATTAAACATATATAAAGAAACATTAGAAAACAAATTTAAACATTATCTTTTTAACAAAAACTCTTTAAGTTCAGAGAGGTGCGAAAGGGGTTTATTGGTTATATTTAAAAATTAATATTATGAAAAAAGTAATTATAACAGGGGTGACAGGGCAGGATGGTAGTCACATGGCGGACTATTTGTTGAAGAATACTGAAATTGATATAATAGCTGGTGTGCGTAGGCTTTCGGTAAAAAACCATGAAAACATAAAACACCTGTCTGATAACCCAAGGTTTAAGTTAATCGATCTTGATATCACAGACCAGTCAAATGTAGATCGTGTTATCTCAGAAGAAAAACCAGACTACTTTATTAACTTTGCCGCCAATTCATTCGTAGGAGTTAGTTGGGACATGCCAGAGAACCACATGAATACAAATTGCATGGCGGTTCTTTATCAACTTGAAGCAATACGCAAGCACTGTCCAGATTGCCATTATTACAACGCTGGTTCGTCCGAAGAGTTTGGCGACGTAGTTACTGCCCCACAGGACGAGACGCATCCACTGCGCCCCAGAAGCCCTTACGGAGCATCTAAGGCCGCAGCGAGACACTTAGTAAAAGTATGGCGTGAAAGTTACAATTTATACGCCATTCAGGGATGGTTGTTTAATCACGAAGGAACAAGGAGGGGCGAAGAATTCCTTACCCGCAAGGTAACTAAAGGTGTTGCTAGAATTGTTAAAGAAATTAGAGATGGGAAAACACCAGTTCCGCTTGAGCTTGGTAATTTAGAGGCTAAAAGAGACTGGTCGGACGCTGAAGATTTTGTCCACGGTATTTGGTTAATGCTTAACCAAGAAAAACCAAAAGAATATGTATTAGCTTCTGGGGAGACTCATACTATTCGGGAATTCGTTGAGTCTGCATTTGGCTTCGCTGGATTTAATCCAGATGAATGCTATTGGGAAGGTGAGGGATCACATTCTAAATATTATCATTGCGACCAAATGCTAGTTAAAATAAACCCAAAATACTACAGACCTGCTGAAGTTAATTTACTTCTTGGCGACCCAAGTCTTGCTGAAGAAGAAATGGGTTGGGTAAGAAAAACAGATTTCTATGGTCTAGTAAAGAAAATGGTTTCCAATGATTTAAGCCCTTCCAATTAAAGACCAACCTTTAGATTGTTTTGCTTTAGACCTAACAAGCCTATCCAGAACCCATGTTTTTAGCTTATGGTCTTTACAGACTTTATATGTTGTCCCGACAACAAGCTCTCCGCATGGATTTAAAAACTCATAAACCCAAGCCCTTTTTATATCTTCTTGATTAGAAGTCGCTCTTATGAAATCCTGAGAAAAGTCTGAAATTTTTGAAGTTAAATTTAATAATGCAGATTTATTTAATTTTTCCTTTTTACAAAACTCTGTTAAATTATCTATTTCGACAACCTTTTTAGTGGAAGCTTTTATTAAAAATACTTTTTTTGATTTGGTATTTGATATCTTTAATTTTGTAGACTCATTTTGTAAGTCGTGCTGTTGTCCTCCACACAATCTTATATTGTAGCCATTCGGTATATATGAATTAAAAAAATTAGCATAATAACCCTCCATGTCATTTAAAGCCTCTTGATTTTTAATTCCACTTTCTAAAATTTCAAATTTAAAACTATCTATTCCATACTTTATTACAGAATGTTTTAAATAAGGGTTGTTTGATGATCTCCACCATTTAGGTCTATATCTCTTTTTCAATCCCACCTTAGTTTGCCCTATATATTTTTTCCCATTCAATATATTAGTGATTCTATATATTTGTCCGTTCATGTCATTAATTACACTAATTAGTAAAAAATATGAAAAAACTATTGACAACGATATTAAGCTATGATATTGTTATCACATGCCTAGAGGTCAAAAGAAATGCAAATCATGCGGAGAGTTTGTTGGGTCGAGAGTCTCAACCTGTTCTTGCGGTCATGTATTCCCAAAGGCAAAGCCGAAGAAAAAAGCCAAACCCTTCTTTAAAGAAAGGAAGGAGTTTATTAAGCGGATGCTTAAGGGAGGCAAGTCAGAAAACTTGCAGTTGGATATGATGGTTGTAACCAAGATATTCGAATCTTTTGACAATAATTTGGATTTCTTAAACAATATCTCTCCTCCCTTTAAGCTTGATAAAAGTATAAAGTTCTTTTTAACAGGGGATGGCAAAAAATATCTCAACAAGAAAAAATTGGAGTTTGATTACATTCCTCCAGAGATTGAGAAAATAGTTGACTGCAACGAGAAGATAGGTAATGATATATCTACAAACAAAATAAAAACATTAAGACAATTTTTAAACAATGAGTAAAATAAAAACATCAGAGTTTGCTAAGGAATACCTTAAAGCAAACAAGGACTTGCATTATAACCTAACTGAAGACGTAGATGAATACGTTGTATCTAGCGGTTCAATGAATTTAGATTCATACTTGGGCGGAGGACTATCTTCTGGAGTGCATCGATTCGTTGGGGCTAACGAAGGAGGCAAAACCAATGAAGCTTTACAAGTAATGTACAACATGCTAAATACGGTTGAAAACTCAAAAGCTTTATTTGTAAAAGCAGAGGGGAGACTTTCTAAAGATGTTAGAAAGCGTTCTGGAATAACCTTTGTTACCGATCCAGATGAATGGGTTGTAGGAACATGTTTCGTTTTTGAAAGTAATGTTTTTGATGCTGTTTTTGATTTTCTTAGAGGCTTGCTAAAGAACAACCCAGACAAAGAAAGGCTTTGCGTTGTAATAGATAGTATGGATGGTCTCTTGCCCCAATCAGAACTTGAAAAAAGAACTAGTGACGCGGCAAAAGTTGCGGCTGGAGCTTTAATGACTTCGGATTTCCTCAAGAGAGTTAGTCTTGGTATGTGTAAATTCGGACATATGCTGATTATGATTTCTCAGATCAGAGCAAAGGTAGATATTAATCCTTATGCAAAAGGAGACCCAAACAATCAGACAAATGCAAGTGGTGGAAACGCTGCTTTACATTATCCAGATTGGATCTTAGAATTCCAAAAACAATTCAAGTCAGATAAAATCTTAGAAAAGCCAACCGAACAAATCGGGCCTAATAATAAAATATATGGACATATGGCTAAAGTTCTTATTTGTAAGTCTACTAATGAATCCACTGGCCAGCTTGTAAAATACCCAATTAAACACGGCAGGATTAATGGAAAATCTATTTGGGTCGAACGTGAAATTGTAGAGATGCTTCTCATGTGGGACTTTATGGGTAAAAAGGGTTCTTGGTTTGACTTTGATGAAGAGGTAATATCTTATTTGGCAGACAAAGAGGTTGAATCAAAAACTAAATTTCAGGGCATGGCGTCTATATATGAATATCTGGAAAAAAACCCTAAAGTTTCAGAGGTTCTAGAACAGTTTGTTAAAGAAAAAATTCTTACCTAATGATATTTACATCAATACACGGTAGAGATTTAAAAATGAAAAACCCCACAAAATACTTAATTAAGTGGGATAAAAAATGCAGGAGTAAGATACAAAAAAGAGTAAAGGATTTACTCTATAAACATTGGCTTGCAGATGTTGTCTTTGAAGAGTTCCCCGTAATGGGTTCTAGGATGACTATTGACTTTTATAACGCGAACAAGAAAATAGCAATAGAGGTTGATGGAGGCCAACACTATAAGTATAATAAATTTTTTCACGCGAATGATAGGCAGAAGTTTCTAGAACAATTAAAAAGAGACGAAACAAAAGATAACTTCTGTGAAATGAATAAAATAGAACTTATAAGAATCATAGAATCAGACAAATTAGATGACAATTTATTGAAAACACTAAAAATTATATGAATCCCAAAAAACAAATCAAACAAGAATCAACAATACCCGAAAGCCTCCTTACTCGCCTTTATGATAGTACTGGGTGTATGTCTTACGGCACAAAAGGATTTCTCCTTTTTTATGTTAACGACCAAGGGACTCCTTCTGTTTTCTCTAATACAAGTAATGCTTGTATAGATATGGCTCTCCATAAACTTGTAGAGCTATACATGACACAACCACAAAGACCAAACGACAACTTATGAAAATTTTACTTATACTCGCTTTGCTTTTAGCTATTAACACTTCTTGCTATGCTCATTGCGGAAATTCTTGCTACCAAAATTCATATAGGCCTCCATCGACAGGGTTTCTTCCTTGCGGGTGCAGCTACTATTTAAGGAAAAAATTTGTTGGTTGGGATTGTAATAAAAAGCCCATTTATCGGTATGTTAAAATAAGTTCACATAAACGTTGCAGGGAAAGACATTATATGCATAATAGATATAAACCAAGATACTACCTACCCACTTATAAAAACCCACAAAAAAGATAAATTTAAATAATGATATTCTCATATGAAATAGAAAAGAAGGTTCTGAGCGGGCTTTTGCAGCACCCCGAAAAGTGGGAGGAGGTTTCTTCCTTTCTTAATGATTCCGATTTTTACAGTGAAGATTCTAAGGTTAATATTTCTATATTCAAGCTTATAAGAAATGCTCTTGATAACGCGGAAATCATAGATGAAACAATTCTCATTCAGCGACTTGATCAACTTAAAGTTTCTTTTCCAGACAGCATAGATATTTCTGAATATGTTTTTTCTTTGGCTTTCTATAAGATAAGTGATGAAATTTTTATCTCATCGGTTAAGGAGCTTAAAAAATATACAGCAAGAAGAGAAATTTATAATTCCTGCAAGGATGTGGCCGCCTTCGTTAAGAAGGCTGACCCAAGCTTAAGGTATGGAGAAATAGTTGAGAAGGCTGATAAAATTTATAACGACAGTATACAAAAGTTTGAAATATCAGACTCTGGTCCTGTGGATTTGTTTGGTATGATGGAAGATGTAGTTGAAGAGAGAGGAAACAATCCAGTCACCTTCTTTGGCTTAAGGGGGCCTCACAAAAGATTAGAGGAAATTTATGGATCTTTGCTGCTAGCAGGAAATATTACTGTTGTAGTCGCGAGGAGTGGAGTGGGTAAAACTCAATTCTGTATGGATTTTACAACTAAGGCAGCAGCTTTGAATAATAAGGTTCCAATCCTTCATTTCGACAACGGAGAAATGAGCGAAGAGGAGTTGATATATCGTCAGTGTTCTGCTATATCTGGAATTCCAGTATGGTTACTTCAAACTGGAAAATGGAGGACATCAACTTATGGGGACCTAACTCAAGAACAGGTTGTTGCTAAAGTTAGGTCTGCTTGGAAAAAAATCAAAGGCATCCAGTTTTATTATGAAAATGTAGCTGGCATGTCTGTTGATGAAATGTGTTCCGTTTTAAAGAGGTTTTATTATTCAAAAATAGGAAGAGGAAACCCTCTTATCTTTAGCTTCGACTATATTAAAAGCGATTTCAGTAACTTGGGTAAGTCTGATGGTTGGCAACAAGTAGGTAGAATGGTTGATAGCTTTAAGCAAGCTATCCATAAAGAGTTATGCTTTGATGGTAAGCCTTGTGTTTCCATGATAACCTCGGTCCAATCAAATAGGCTCGGCATTACAACAAATAGGCAAGCTGGTAGTATTGTTGATGACGAAAGTGTAGTGTCTCTATCCGACAACATTACTCAGTTCTGTTCTCACTTATTCCTTTTGCGTAAAAAAGTCGCAGAAGAAATACATGAAGAAGGTGATAGTTTTGGAACACATAAACTAATCAATTTGAAGTCTCGCCATATGGGCAAATCCGCATTAAGAGGAATAAACCCAGTTAGGATGCCAGACGGAACTAATAAAAACAATTACCTTAACCTTAAGATAGAAAACTTCAACATAAAAGAGCTCGGAGATTTGCAGGACTACGTTGACTCAGTAAACAACGAAGATGTCGGGGTGGTTGAGAATGATATATCTGACGATATACCAAATGTATTATCTACATGACCGATTACAAAAAAATATTAGAAGAGCTAGGGTATAGGTTAAAAGACCACGGATCTTATTGGAGAACAAATGCCCTATATAGATCTGGAGACAACGCCTCTGCAATTCAAATTTATAAAGACACAGGGGTTTGGAAAGACTTCGTAGAAGATACTGAATTTTTACCCTTTCAAGCTCTATTAGAAAAGACTCTAAATACAAAAGACCAGTCAATATTAAAGCCTTACCTAAATAACAGTTCTTTAAATACGCTAAGTCGCCCATACCAAAAAAAACTTTTGAAAGAAGAAAAAACATATAGTCGAGCAGCCTTAACAAAGTTATTGCCTCATTACGATTTTTATTTAGACAAGGGAATATCTCAGTCTACACTGGAAAAATTTAATTGCGGTTTAGCCATGTCTAACAAAATGTATCAAAGAATGGTGTTCCCTGTTTTTCGTTCTGATGGGAAAATACACGGCTTCTCAGGTAGAAAAACAACAAATGACAAAAAACCGAAATGGCTTCATGTCGGAAGGTGTTCTGATTGGTTTTATCCTTATTATTCAGTTAAAGAAATAGAGAAAGAGATCTTGTCGAAGAAAACCCTTCATATAGTTGAGTCTATAGGAGATTGTCTGTCGCTTTATGAAAGCGGAGTAAAAAACGTTTTAGTATCCTTCGGTTTAAATATATCCCCAAAATTTATATCAAAGTTGAGCGCGATGCCAATTGATAAAATATTCGTATCTTTTAATAATGATTTTAATTCAGAAAGAAACAGGGGTTTTGAGGGTGCTATTAAATCAATATTTAAGCTCTCAGATTGCACTGATTTTGAAAAGATATATTTTGCTCCGCCAACAAGCAACGACTTTGGTGAAATGACAAAAGATGAAATCGATCTTTATATAAAACACTGTAATGCGTTAGATCATGAAAAATCTTCTTCTTCTATTGTATCTATTGCAGAAGACATGGAAGATCGTGGTATAAACAAAGCATTTTCGTCTAATTTTAAAAAATACAAGAAAACATACAATTTTAATTATGGAAACATCTAACAAACCTCTATCCGCATCTAGGATTAAAACACTCCAAATGTGTTCTTGGCAATACTGGTCAAAATATCATTTGCGTTTACCCGATAAATCTAATCATGGTTCTCTTCGTGGCACAATTTGTCACGCAGTTTTTGAATTATTGGGAGATCCAAGACACAAACATCATTATACTAAAATAGTAAAAAAACAAAACATTCAAGCATCCCCAGCAATCGACAGGATGGTTTTGTCTTATTCTAAAAAGTATGGTATAGATGATTTTGAGAATCTAGATTTAGTAAACCAAATGATCTTGGAGGGTTTAAATTATGATTTCTTTGGAGACAAGGACGGCAAGCCTACAAAGGCAATATCAGAAGAGAAGTTCGATATATCTGTTGATGAAGATGGGAAGTCTTACAGAATCCTTGGGTTTATAGACAAGCTTTACTTGTTTAAAAGAAAAAAAACCGCCCTCATTAGGGACTTTAAAACATCCAAGGCGATCTTCGCGGGGAAAGAATATGAAGACAATATGCAGGATTTAATGTATTGTTTGGCCATCAAGCATTTATACCCTGAATACATTAAGAGAAAAATGGAATTTCTGTTTTTAAAGTTCGACTGTAACAATGAGGGGTTGCTTGAAATGGAACCAATTGATACAGATGAGTTAGAGGGTTTCGAATATTTTTTAACAGAAGTCCAAGGAATTATCAATAACTTTGATGAAAAAACAGCAAAGAGTAATTTAGCTTACGACAAAGGCTATCCAAAAAAAGAAGACGGGTTCGCTGGCAAGATTGTTTGCGGTTTTGCCGATTATGCTGGTAAACTCAAGAAGGACGGGACCCCAATGTGGCATTGCCCCTTTAAATTTGCCTTTGATTATTACCATCTCCTTGACAAGGATGGCGTATTTGTTTCTTCTGCATATGACAAGGGAACCTTGCAGAAAAAGCTTGACGATGGTGTCGGCAACGAGATTAAAAAACTTAGATATAAAGGTTGTCCAGCTTTTCGGGTTGACAACGTTAGCAATTTGCTTTAATATTGCATTTATGATACCGCTATTTAAGAGCCAGTTTAGCATTGGTAAATCTATTTTAACTATTGATGATATTGTTGATATTGCGAAAAACAAATCACTAGAAGAGGTTGTCTGCGTGGAAGATTCTTTTTTTGGTTTTAGATCTTTAAAAAGCAAGCTCTCAGAAGCAGGTATCAAGTTTATTTTCGGGATAAGGTTGTCAGTTGTTCAGGATTCTAACGACTCTGATTTGCGTCCTAGTAAACTTGTATTTTTTGCTAAAAATAATGATGGGGTAAAAGCCTTAAGGTCTCTTTATACCTCGGCTCACACAAGCGATAGTGGTTCGCTTTCTCTTGCTGATTATAAAAAATCATTTTTCAAGGACATAAAAGTAGCTGTACCCTTCTACGATTCTTATATTTATAATAATATTTTTATGTTTGGGTTGTCAGAGCTGTGCTTAAGTGGTATCGAACACACTTACTTTGTTGAGGAAAATAACCATCCTTTTGATTTTCAGATAAAGAGGGTGATGGATTCTTTGGGTGTCGAGACAACTCAATGTAAGAGTATATACTATAAAAACAAAGAAGACTTTCATGCCTTTCAGATGCACAAAGCTATCTGCAACAGGAGAATGGGCAGAAGCCCTACTTTTTCAAGCCCCAATCTGAACGATTTCGCATCTGATGAATTTTCTTTCGAGTCTTATCTTGAAAAAAATCAAAAAGAAGTTATTAGTGTATAAATATACATGGAATACGACTTTTCAGATCAAGCCGCAAGTTTTTTGAAATCTTTTGCTAAAAGGTTTTCGCACTCAAAATACGATGATCAAGATAAAAAAGATTATGATCACGAAATGACTATCTCAGAGCAATCTATGCAAGAGCTCCATGAAAACGGGGTTACGTATATAACCGAATCTGGAGATGGAGAAACAATGGTGATCAAAGTTAGTTATTCTGGTAATAAAACTTGATCCATGCATTAAAAGATTGACTAGTTTACATTTTGTGTTACTCTCTAATCAGAGTAATGCTTAAATACGATCAAAAATACATAGTCTTTGATACAGAGACAGAAGGATTAAACCTTCATTCATCTAAGCCTTGGCAAATTGCTTGGATTGTTTGTCAGGGTTACAAGATTATAGAGACTCATAATAGGTTTTTAGATTTTGATGACCTTGAAATTCCAGATATAGTAAGAAAACTTACAGGATTCTCTTGGGACACTTATAACAAAAAGAAAGAAGATCCAGAAACTGTTCTTGCCGACTTTGAGGAATACTTGTATGACCCTCAATACAAAATAATAGGTCAAAATTTATTAGGCTTTGATGTCTATATGATAGCCGAACTCCAGAGAATGTTTGGAAGGAAAAGAGACTTTACTTATTTTGATAGAATTTATGATACCCGCGCATTGGGTAAGGCTCACAGAGAAGGGTTAGAAAAACCAAAAGAAAACTTTCTTAGCTGGCAGTACAAAATAATAAACGACAGAAGTCTAAAGTCAAAGGTTTCTCAAATTCAATTATTAAAGTATTTTGGTATTGACTTTGAAGAGGAAAAGTTGCATGATGCTCTTTATGATATTGAGATGTGTTACCAGATTTTTTGCGAACTTAAAAAAGCAATGAACTTATGATATTTGAAGACTTTACAGATTACGATGATTGCGAGCCAGCGGGAGTAGAACTTCCAAAGACTCCTGTTAACGAGGACACCTTAATAGAGCTTGGTTTAAATTCAAATAGCTCAAACAAGGAAATAATGTACGAGTTAGCTCGCAAGGGTTTGAGGGATAAGGGCATAACAAGCTATAAGAACAAAGAGGTTTATTTCGACAGGGTTCAAAAAGAGTTAACAATATTGGACGAGCTTGGGTTCACTGATTATATCTTACTTAATTGGGACATACTTAATTACTGTCACGATGAAAACATACCTACAGGGGCAGGCAGGGGTTCTGCAGCGGGCTCTCTGGTGCTTTACCTACTTGGAGTTACAAATATAGACCCTATCCCTCACGACTTGTTTTTTGAGAGGTTTGTTTCTAAGAGCAGGGCTAAAAAAGTCACAGATAAAAACGGCAAAGAGTTCCTCGTCGGTAGCTTGCTTCCAGATGTTGACTCAGACATCTCTTACGAGAAACGACAGCAGGTTATTAAATACATCGAGGATGTGCATAAAGGGAAAACAGCTAAAATATTGACATTCAATACGTTTAGTTCAAAGCTTTGCATTAGGGAAGCTACTAAATATTTTGATGGAGCTAAAGAGGAAGAGGCTGGTAGGGTTAGTGATATGATCCCAAAATTACACGGCAAAGTTTTTTCTCTTAATAAAGCAGAAGAAGAAAGTGAAAAATTTACAGCTTGGGCGGATAAACACAAAAAAACATTTCAAAACGCTTTAAAGGTTGAGGGTCTTACAAAGAACGTTGGTGTTCATCCATCTGGTATTGCTATTTGTTCTACAGATATTGGCGATGTAGTTCCACTCCAAAAAACAAAAGATGGTGATCTAGTTACTGCATATGACATGAACGATGTTGCAGACTTAATGGTAAAGTTTGATATACTCGGACTCAGAACCCTTACAATCGCTCACAAAACATGTCAAAAAATAGGTTTAGATCTAGAGTTAGTAAACGAGGAAGACCCGTTTATTTATGAAACACTGCAGAACTTCAATCACCCAGTTGGTTTGTTTCAAATTTCTGCTGACACAAACTTTAGAGTATGCCAAGAAGTTAAACCCAATAATATTAATGAACTTTCTGACGTTGTAGCGCTTGCAAGGCCAGGGGCCTTGCAGTTCCTAGACGAGTATATTAATCAAAAACATGCACCAACAGATCTTAATTTGCAAAAAGACTTGGATGAAATTTTGTCTTGGTCTAATAATGTTATTCTTTACCAAGAACAATTAATGCAGATTGCCAATAAGGTTTTTGGTCTTACTTTGGACGAAGCGGAAACCTTGCGCAGAATAGTAGGAAAGAAGAAAGCAGACGAAATGCAAGAGTGGAAGGAAAAGATTTATAACGGTGGTTTAGAAAATCATTTAGACGAAAGAATATGTGACTTTTATTGGGGTGCATTAGAAGCTTCTGCAGATTATTCTTTTAACAAGTCTCACAGTTTCGCTTATGCTAACTTAGCAGCCAAGACTGTTTACTTAAAATACAAACACCCGAAGGAATTCTTTTTGTCTGTCCTTGAGTCTTCTGAGTTCGAGCCAGAACCATTAAAAACAGTCAACAGTGTAAACGAAGAGCTTTGTGATTTTGGTATTGTGCTACTTCCTCCAAGTCTTTTTAAATCAGATATAAACTTCAAGATTGAAGGTGCAAATATCAGATACGGTTTAAATAGCATCAAGGGGATTTCTCTTAAAGCTCTTGAGAGTTTAGTAGACTTTAGAGGTGTTGAGTTTAATAATAAGTATGAGGTTTTTGGCGCAGCAAAAGAGTGCGGTATTAACATATCTGTCTTAGCTGCCTTGATTCAGGCTGGGACTATGGATGACAAGACTGATAATAGAAGTCGTTTAGTTCTTGAGGCTCAAGCATTCAACTTATTGACAGAGAGAGAGAAGAGGAACTTCGTTAAAATAGGAGAAAGATTTGGATATGACATATTAAACTCTATAGCAGATGTTGTTGACACAAAAGTTTTAGGAGATGATAACAAGCCTATAATTTCAGAGAAAAGGTTCGAAACATTCAAAAGAAACTTTCTTAAGTATAGGGAGATTTATAACAAGAATAAAAGCCACGAAAAGTTCACAAACTGGTGGTATGAAAACAGCCTTCTTGGTTATAGCTATTCATATTCTCTTAATGAGTGCTTTGAAGCAGATTACGGAAGATTAGAAACGCTTAAAGAAGTTTCTCTATTAAGCTCTGCAGATAAATTTAAAGCCGTGTGTCAGGTCAAAGATTTCTTTACAAGAATATCCACTAATGGCAATAAATATATGATGATAGAGGCGTCTGACAATACCGCTTCAACAAAGTTGTTGTTAATGGACAATCAAAGAGAAGAAAAACTTTCCAATTTCCTTGCTAAAAGCAAAATTAAAAAAGAGGATATAATAATTATAAATGCCACAAAAAGCGATGGAGGAACTAGTTTCGTAGATACGATAAAAGTAGTAGATACAAAAATATTAATGAAATCAAGAGACATAAAGAAAAAATGAATTTAAAACTTTTCACACCACAAATACGTTCTGTAATTAAAGATTCGGAGACTGCTTGCATTGGCATGCATAGGCATTGCCTTGACATTGATATATTTTTTGATTGCTTTCTCGATGACCTTAGCTTATCTTGCGTAAAGATAATAGAAAAATACAAGATAAAAGAAGCTTTATATAAAGCGAGCGACTCTGTAATACAGAGGAAAAAGCGCAACAAAAACTGTTCTAAAAAATTCGACAAGTCCCTAGTTAGATTATTTAAAAATTGTTGGGAATCCTCCCAAGAGATGTTTGGTTTTGATTATATACCTCCAGAAATTGTATTCTTAAATTTTCTCGATGTTGATATAGCTCCAAAAGCAATAAGAGATGTTGTTTTGATTGATAAGGATCTGGTTCAAGACATTGTCAGTGAGATAACTTTTTCTTTGAGTGATGTAGATATATCTTTGATTGAATCTATTGAATCCATCGAATCTCAAACACCATTTTCTAGGGACAAGGAAATTATCGATATGTTTGAAGAAAACGAGGTTCTTTCTCAATTTGCTGAAAATTTAAATATAAAAGCAGTAAATAATAAGTTCGATAAGATTGTTGACTTCGACGATAAAATATCTGAGATATCTACTGTTTTATGCCGCAAGAAAAAGCCTAATGTTATATTAGTGGGGACAGCGGGGACAGGGAAAACCTCTCTTGTAGAGGGACTTGTCAACAAAATTGTAAACGGAGAAGCTCCAGAGCTTTTGTCTAATAAGGTTATTTATTCTGTTAGTTTGTCTAGCATGGTTGCAGGAACCACTTATCGCGGACAATTTGAACAAAGGTTGGAAGAATTTGTTAATGAAGCAAAAAAATATGACAATGTAATTCTTTTTATCGACGAGGTTCACACTCTTGTCGGAGCGGGTGGTTCAGGAGGCTCTAAGGAGTCTCTAGAAGCTTCGAACATACTAAAGCCAGAACTAGCTCGCGGAACCATTAGCTGTATAGGAGCGACCACTATTAACGAATACAACGCCACAATTAAAAAGGACAGCGCTCTGGACAGGAGATTCGAGAGAGTGACCGTGAGGGAACCTTCTAAATTCCAAATGCGTAAAATATTGCCTACAATAACCTCTTATTACGAAGAGTTCCACCATGTCTCCTACTCTAAAGAGTTTATAGATAGTGTTATTGATTATTGTGAGAGGTTTAGTCCAAACAAACACTATCCAGATAAAGCCGTTGACGTTGTTGACCATTGCGGGGCTCAAGCTAAAGTTAGTCACTTTGAACTTAATCCAGAAATGAAAAAGATGCAACTTGAAATCATCAGGCTAGCTAAAGAACAAAAAAATCATGATGGTTTGTTGGCAGAATTCGAAAAGAAATTATCGGGCTGGTCTGAAAGAAAGCAGTCAAAAAGGGCGGAGGTGAAAGTCTCCCATCTTGAATCCTTTTTCTCGAGAAAGGAAAGCCCTCTTTCGGGGGATGTATTTTTAAATGAGGTTTTTTCAGATATAGTTAAAAAGTTTGCAGGTCATAACAAGACAATAAATGATTTAAAAGAGTCTATAATTATTTCTAATTACAATCTAAACACAAAGGTATCCTCTCCAAGCGTTTTTTGTATCAATGGAGACGATAAAACAGGGAAAACTTATCTCATGTCTATACTGAGAGAAAACTTTGAAAGATCTGGAGCTAATACGCTTAGTTATAGCGGTATACATTTCTCAGACGCATACGCATCACAAAAAGTTATTTCTGGAGTGTCGAGCGGATCTTCTCTTTGCGAAAAAATACTAATATATCCCAACAGCATAATATTAATAGACGACTTCGATAGCATACACCCTTCTGTTGTAAATCTTTTTTCAGAAATATTTAAAGAGGGTAAGCTTGAGTTACCCAACGGAGACTGCGCTGATTTTTCTAATTGCAAGTTTTTCCTTACAAGCAGAAAAGCCTCTAATAACAAGCTTGGTTTCAACTCTTCTAAAGAAACTTCTGAATCAGTTATACCTACTGAGCTATGCTCTTCGTTTAATTCTAATTTATTCTTGCATAAGCTTGACGAAAAGGCCTTGCGTAGAGTTTTATGGCATAAGCTAACAAAAATAAAGAAAAGTCTTAATATAAAGAATGTAGAGTTGGATTTTGACTTCAATTTTCTCAAATCATTTGTTAAAGAAAACTCCTCCAAGAGGCATGAAATACAAGATCTTTCTAAGTCTTTTGATTTTAAAATAAATAAATATGTTCAAGCTAGGTTAATAAAGGGAGAAAAGAAAATAAACCTTAAAAAACTCCAAAAAACAGGTTGACAATACTCACAATCTGAGGTATTATCGTATTCATGATGAAACAAGTAACTAAAAAGCAACGTTCGGCTGTAACGGCTATTCGCAATTCAAAAGGTCGTTTTTTCGGTCTTTATACAAAGCAAGGCTCGGTACATAACGCTCAGTTGGTAAATGAAACAGATAACTACATTACGGTTTATGACCGCAATTTAGGGAAGCGAGTTAAGCTCGCAAAAACCAGTATTGACGCTGTAAAAATTAGCTAGAATTATGAGCGGGAGAAGAGCAAAATACCTAAGAAGAATTCTTCGAGATGAGCTCGGATCTAAATCCAAAACTCTAGACCCAGTATCTCGTAAAATTTATCGAAGACTAAAGAAGAAATTCGTTAGTCTAAACAAAGAAGAAAAATTAAAATATAAAATACAAAATTATGTCTGAAAATACACAAAATACACAAGAAAAACCTAAGTCAAAATGGCAAGAGCGAGAGCTCGGAGCTCTTTGGCGGGTAGATGGAAGGAACCAGTCTTTTTATTCTGGCTCTATCAAAGTTGGGGACAAAACAGTTAAAGTTGTCTGCTTCCCAAATAAAGATAAAGAACCAGACTCTAATCAGCCAGATTTGAGGGTTTATGAAAGTGAAGATCGAGAACTTGCAACATAATGGGCGAAGATACAAATAATAACGATGCACCCGAGTCGGTTTTATCTGATGAGGAGATGTTAAAATTCAAACAGGCTTTTTACCAAAAGCTTGGCGGTAGCATTTCTTTTGCTGAAGTTATACAAGTCGTTAATGGAATGTTACTTAAAGAGGTCGATGAAAGGATTACTTCAATGAGTGCTGAAGAACTTGTATCAGCAAATTCAGAACTTTGCGGCTCCGAAAATCAAAACGAACCTGAAGATAAAACTAAAGATAAAACTGAAGATTAAATAAAACAACACAAGGATTCTTGGGGGTTATTCTTAACCTCCAAGAATCTTTTTTTTTATTAAGGTGTAATTATCTTAAAGCAATAGCATCCTTACAAACAATATAAATGTATTTAAAATGAACTCAAGAATAAAACCAACCTCTAAAAAGATTATAGACGAATCAGGCAGACAGATATGGCATATTTCTTACACAGACGAAAAGGGTAGGGTTTATGAATATCAACACCATAATCTTAACATAGCAATTAGAAGCTGGTATAGTATGTTTACTGAAACTCTTGGTATAAAGTCTGGAGGAGGATGATGTCAAAAATAATATAATCCGTGTGATTATTGTCTTGATTTTTGTTACAAAAAAACCTATAATACATTTTATATGGAGTCCTTTGATATTTTAAACATAGAAGTAGATACAGATGATATCTTCGAATATGTTATTGGTAATTCTTGTTATTGTCCAATAGAGAGACAAATAGATTGCGAGAGATATGCGACTTACGACCCATTTGTTTACGATTCTTTTAATAAAGAAATGATTCATCAGGACGATCCGTATGTAGATTTTTGCACTCAAGTTTCCTTGCTTAAAGCAAGGGCTCCAAAAATGTCAGGTGACGAAATATACAGAATATGTGTAGAACTTGAAGAGATCTCTCCTAAAACTATAAAACTATAACAAAACCACTATGTTAAAAAATTCTTTCCCCACTTGGCCTAAAAAAAACCCACTCAGCTTGGGCAATGAAACCTGTAGGTGTTCTGAGTTGTTCCCGAGTCAATTGTACTTAAATCATTCTAACGGCCTTTTTGTCGGAGGTAATACTCGCCCTATCCCTATAAGTGATAATAGGGCCGCAGGTTTCGATTGCGATTATCAACTCTTCTTTGAGTTTGATCCACCATCCGAGGACCCATTCCTTTTCAATTATGCTGAACATGTGTTTATTGTTTTCGACAACCCCTCTAACTGGGACGCGGCATTCAATGAAGGTGATCCTAATGACACCCGACAATGGATTATTAATTTCAATAACTCTTTTCCTATTAATAGTCCAATGTATGCATTCCCCGCCAACACAAACCCTTGCGACCCACAGGGTGATTATTTTAGCGGGCAAGATTCTGCGCAACTTTCTTTTGTACCATTCGATTAAATATACATGACTAATTCAAAGAAAAATATTTTAAAATGAAAATGCCATTATCAGAAATTATAGATAGATATACTATAACCAAATTAAAATCAGAGAGAACTACTGAAGACGTATCTCACGAACTCGCCTCTTATAAGAATGAGATAGACAAACACAACCAAAAAGAAGCGGAGCTCTTTGTTGAAAAGCTCTATAAAATAAACGGTAGACTTTGGGATATAGAAACAAAAGCATCTAGAGAGATAAACTCTAGGAAAACTGCTCCAGAAGATACTGATTACGCCGAGATAGGCAAGCTAGCTATAGACGTAAGAGAGGTGAACTGTGAAAGAAACGGAGTAAAGGCTGAAATTGTAGACGCTTTTGCAGAGGGGTTTAAAGAAATTAAAATAAACTATACCAAAACAAGTTACGGTAAAAATTCATAATGTCTTACATATCAAACAAAGCAAAAGGACTCTCTGGGTCAAAACACATAGCTCATTCTACTTCGACAGGTTCTGATGGAGAAAGAAGATTCTATGATTCCTGCAAGTCTAAAAAACTAGACATAAAAAAGACTCCCGCAAAAGATGATATGCACAAGCATACCGACTTTATTGTTGATGGAAAATCTTTTGATGTAAAGGGTCTTAAAAAATCCCACAATGAGGGTAACATTCTGATTGAACTAAGAAACGTTCAGGGAAAGTCTGGTTGGTGTAATAAATCTGGCAATCCAGAGTGGGTTGCTTTTGATTTTGGTTTATTTTTCGTTTGTGTTAGCAATTCTGATTTGTATGATTTAGCCTGTGATATTTGTGATCTGAAAGATAAGGTATCTTCTATTGGCGCGGCGATGTACAAAGGGTATACCCGTAAAGACAGAAAAGATTTAATGACAGTCGTTAGCTTGTCAGATGTAATTAAAGGATGTGATCATTGGCTTTTGCCTTATAAAGCATTCCATAGTCCTATGGAGTTACTTTAAATAGCTATATAGTTATTGGTTGACAAAGAAAGGTATTTAGATTGATTAAAGTGTAATAATCGTTACCATGCCCTCCGTAACAAGAGTCCACTCCAGCGACACTCAGATCTTCATTGATAATACTGCTATTACTGGTATTCAGTCAAAAAATGTAGAAATAAACAGAGAGTATCAAGATTTAAGGCCTTTAGGCTCTACGTCTAATAAAGACAAAATACTTACCTCGAATCAAACAGTAGGTATAAACTTGGATTATTTGGTTATCCATAATGGATTTGATCCTTTCAATACTTATGGTGGTCTACTAAACATAGACAAACAAGAAATAAAAATAGTAGATACGACCCATGAATTTAAAGCTTTGGGAGCTTATTTGCAGTCTTGTTCTTTAGATCTGTCTGTTGGCGATACTCCGAGGGGTTCTGCTTCTTATGAAGCGGAAGAAATCTCTTATAATGATCAAATATTTCTAACTCCATTAGACCAAACCGAAGATCAATACGCGAGTATTTTTAGACCGCAGGAAATAGTTGTTTCTAAATCAGCAGGATTTGAAGATGGTATTGAGGGTTGTGATGGTGGTGTATGTGGTTTTTGTATACAATCAGCCTCAATAAATGTGTCTTTGAATAGGGAGGCTGTAAACAAGGTAGGAGAAATGATTCCAAGAATGAGATACCCTTCTTTGCCTATAAATGGAGAAGTATCTTTTGAAGCTGTAAAAACAAACATGAAAGAGGTGGACATTTCTTCATTAATCTTGGGGAAGGGTGAATTAACCTTTGATTTAAAAAGAAAGGCCAGAAATTTTTCTTTGCAATATAAGATAAGCGATTGCTCTTTAATTTCTGTTACCGAAAGCCTTGACTTGGATGGTAACGCGACAATAAACTTTTCTTACCAATTCCCATTAAATAATTCTGGATTAAGGGCATTGGTAATTGGAGAAGACACAGGCGGCGGCGGCGGCGGCGGCGGCGGCGGCGGCGATGGCCCAGTATGTGACTTAGATAATGAATGGGATAATGTTGATACATGGTTAGATGAATGCGATTGGCCACAACCTTAGAACTTGTGTAAAGAAAAACAAAAGCATAAAGAAAAATCTTCCACAAAACTTAGCGAATTTACAGGCTTTTATTATTTAAGAAGTATTAAAATATAAAAAATACTATGGCACAACAAAAATTTACCGTAACCCCAGGAACTCACCAAGACGTACGTAATATTATCAACAGCAATTCTGATGACGCGCAAGCTAGATTATCGGCTCTTGAAACAATCGGAGTCTCTGGAGAATCTGCATATGAGGTAGCTGTTAATAATGGATTTGCTGGTAGCGAAGCTGCTTGGTTGGAATCGCTCATTGGCGCAGATGGACAAGATGGGGTTGCAGGCTCAACTGGCCCTACAGGCCTTACTGGCCCTGCAGGACAAGACGGGACATCTGTAGTATTAAAGGGTACTGTTGCTGATTTCGCCAGCTTGCCAGCTGGCGCTGCAGAAGGGGATCTTTACATTACTTTAGATACGGGGGACGGTTGGGTTAGTAATGGAACAGAGAGTTGGGGCAATGTCGGTGCAATTCAAGGACCCCAAGGCCCGCAAGGTGAAAAAGGAGATATTGGACTCACTGGGGATGATGGATTAACTGGTCCTGTCGGGGAACAAGGTATACAAGGGGAAAAGGGAGATGTAGGAGAAACTGGAGAGAATGGTAATACTGTTCTTAGTGGAGACTTTATTCCGACAAACGAGGGCGTCGATGGAGATTTTTTTATTAGAACAGATACTTTGGAACTGTATGGTCCAAAAACTGCTGTTGGATGGGGAGAAGAACCGACGTCTTTGTTGGGTTCGACAGGACTAGATGGCTCTGATGGTAATACAATTTTAAGCGGTTTTAGCCCACCATTAAATTCAGAGGGAGTAGATGGAGACTTTTTCATTAATACAGAAACCTCTGATTTTTACGGACCGAAATCTAATGGTACTTGGAGCGCTGCTATCTCTTTGCTAGGCAAGGATGGAGCGGGAGTCCCTACTGGTGGAACGACCACTCAAATTATAAGTAAAATAGACGGCGTTGATTTCAATACTACATGGATTGATAACACCGCCAATAACACTGCTTACGATAATGTGGATTCTGGGCTAACGGCTATAAACGTTAAAGACGCAATTGATGAGATTGCTATAGTTAAAGTTAAATTTTGGTACTTAAACAAAATGGGGGATGAAGTTTCCGCTTTTTCTGGAGACGGTGAAAAGACCGCTTGGGTAGCTCCAGCTGCAGGAGAAATTCATTCTGTTCACAGTGGTTCTTCTACAGCAGCCCAAGGAGGAAATATTGTCGTCGATGTTAAAAAAGAAGGGGTAAGTATACTTGGTACGCTTGGCGTAATAGCTTCTGGTTCAAATAGCACAAGAACTGGGACACCACATGTACTTACAGCTAACCCAACTAGTTTTGCTGCTGGAGATAGAATTTCATTTGAAATTAGCAGCTTTACCGCGACTGGAGGAGCAAAAGGGCTTCATACAGACATTCTAATATCTTGGGTTTAAAAACTTACTTTTTAAATGATTGTTAATCCATACATTTTCAGTTCCAATTTAGTCCCCCTGACTAATACATTAATATATGATGAGTTTGGCGTAAAGATTTTTGATATCTTTGGAGAAATCCCCACTTTTGCAAATAATAGCGATATATATCAGGTTGAGATTGGCACATCATGCACAAGTATTCCTAGTAATGGTTTTTCTAATTGCATTGGGTTAAGTGGCTCGTTTGTTATACCAAGTAGTGTTACGAGTATTGGGAGTAATGCTTTTTATTACAACACCCCTATCAGCAATATGTTTGTGGACACCCCTTCTAGCTTTTGGCCGCCGAATGTTGGCGGTGGTGGTTTTAATTATGCTGCAGCATTTTTCCTTAATTTTAGTCCAATTAAAGTTCATGTTTCGCCAGATTATTTTGGGGTAGGTTCTAACTATGATGCTACTTGGGGTTCCAATCAAGGGTTAGCGGCTGGATCCACAATTATTAACTGGGATTGGTATCCATACCCCGTTCCTAATGAGGAAGGCCCAGTTGAAAGCACTCTTTATGATATTAGTGATACTGCTTTAGTTGGTCTTTTCGGACCAATCCCAGACAACTGGAACGAGAATAACTCCCCATATGACGCTACTCGTTTAGAGATCGGTAAATCATGCACAAGTATTGGGGGTTATGCTTTTAATGGTTGTACTAGCTTAACTGGTTTATTAACTATCCCAGATAGTGTTCTAGCGATTGGGAGTAATGCTTTCAGTTATTGCTCTAACTTAACTGGTGCATTGACTATTCCGAATAGCGTTGCAACTATTGGGAGTGGTGCTTTTCAGGCTTGCACTGGTTTAGATGGTATACTAACCATTCCGAATAGCGTTAATAGTATTGAGAGTGCTGCTTTTAGCCTTATCTCAATAAACACATTATCTGTGTTAAATGAATTAACAACCATTTCATCTTTAGCATTTTCATCTAATACATCTTTAACAGATGCTTTTTTAGCTCCTTCTTTTTCTTTGGTAGATGGCAGTACATTCACATCATGCAACAACCTAACTAAGGTTTATGCTAAAGACGCCGCTTCTAATGGATACACAATTGGAGTGGGCCAGAGTGTTGGAGGAGAAACAGTTGAAGTACTTAACTGGGATTGGTATCCATACCCCGTTCCTAATGAGGAAGGCCCAGTTGAAAGCACTCTTTATGATATTAGTGATGCTGCCGTAGTTGGTCTTTTCGGACCAATCCCAGACAACTGGAACGATAATAATTCGCCGTATAGCACTGCCACTCGTTTAGAGATCGGTAAATCATGTACGAGCATTGGAATAAAAGCTTTTTGGGTATGTGACAACCTTACTGGCAGCTTAACCATTCCAGATAGCGTTTTAATTATTGACGACAACGCCTTCACAAGTTGCTTTAACCTTGACGGCACATTAACCATTGAAAATGGAGTTCAAAGCATAGGATTAGGTGCATTTAGCAACGATCCTTTTACTGGTTCTCTGGTTCTGCCAGACAGTTTGGAAACTCTTGGTAGTGGCGCTTTTTACAAAGCCAAATTTACAGGTGGATCATTAACTATTCCTGACAGCGTTACTAGCATCGGGGAAAGATGTTTTAAACGTACTGAGTTTACTAGCTTATTGAGTTTCCCAAACAACATTTCTTTTGAAATCATTCCAGACGAATGCTTTAGTACTTGCTCTGCATTAAGTGGCTCCTTGGTTATTCCAGATAGTGTTACGACTATTGGGGATGGTGCTTTTTTCCAATGCTCTGGCTTAAGTTCGTTAACTATTGGAAATAGCGTTGCAACTATTGGGAGTCAAGCTTTTTATTATTGCACTGGCTTTAATGGTTCATTAACCATTCCAAATAGCGTTAGGACTATTGAAACAGAGGCTTTCCGTGGTTGTGATTTTACTGGTTCATTGACTATTCAAGATGGTGTTACAACTATTGGGAGTCGAGCTTTTGGTTATTGCGATGGTTTTACTGGTTCATTAACTATTCCAGATAGTGTTGATACTATTGGGAGTTATGCTTTCACAAGCACCAGTGCTTTAGATGGTTATTTAGTAATTCCAAATAGTGTTGCGAGCATTGGGACTTATGCTTTTTATGACAATTCTTTTGAGAGTATATATATAGATTGTGCGGCTTCGTCTTGGACAGGGACAAATGCTTTATCCATCTTTCAAGCTTCTCCGCCAGTGATTTACGTTAATGCTCCTGACCCAGATGCTGCTGGATACAATGCAGCATGGAAAACAGCGCAAGGATTACAAGTGGAAGCTATAATTTTAACTTGGCAAAACTACCCAGCTCCAACGCCTAATCCAATTGATCCTGCTCTAACTTACCTTTATGACTCTGGTGGTTCTTTTTTGACTCTTCTTCAAGATGATATACCCAATAACTGGAACGATGGCAATACACCATACAATGCTGATAGAGTTGAGATCGGCACATCATGCACAAGTATTGGTAATTATGCTTTTTCAAATTCTAATAATATGACTGCAGGCTTAGTTATACCGTCTAGTGTTTTGACTATTGGTGATCGTGCTTTCAATCAATGCAATAACTTAACTGGTTCATTAACAATTCCAGATAGTGTTGATACTATTGGGAGTTATGCTTTTAATTATTGCACTGGCTTTACTGGTTCATTAACCATTGAAAATGGAGTCCAAAACATTAGCAGTTATGCTTTTAATTATTGCAATGGCTTCACTGGTTCATTAACCATTCCAGATAGTGTTACGACTATTGGGAGTAATGCTTTTTATATGGGGGTCTTTTTCGGCTCACCTTCTTGGTCTGGAGCATTAACTATTGGTGATGGGATAGAAACTCTTGGTAGTAGGGCTTTTCAGTATTGCTCTGGCTTTACTTCATTAACTATTGGGAATGTTCTTACAAGCATTGGGGATTTCGCTTTTAAAAATTGTAGTGACATTATTCATATATATATCAATTGCGGTTCTGATAAATGGACAGGATCAAACGCTTTACAAGTAACGACCGCACTTACAAAGATATATATTAATGCTCCTGACCCAGATGCTGCTGGATACAATGCAGCATGGAAAACAGCGCAAGGAGTTGCTGTCGGAGTAGTAATTGAGACATGGGACAATTTCCCAGCTTCAACACCAAATCCATAAAACACAAACAATTATTAAATACCGATACCGAAATTCACAACACAATTAAAAATTCTTGTGTATATACTGAATAGGAAGAACTTTTAAAAAACCAAAATGCCTCAAGAAATTTTCATACCAACAGAAGGAGTATCCACACACCTAGAAGCAAGAAACGTTATTAACAGTAACGCGAATGATGCAGAGGTGCGGATAGCTAATTTAGAGTCTAGATTAGATTTAGAACCTCACAATATTAATTCTTCATATGGAGAAGGAGAAACGTTTTATTTTGGTGGTTCCTCTTATAGAGTTGATGACGGGGCTACATTGAATGTAGGTGAAAGTCCAACAACTAATCCAGAAAAAGTAACTTCGCTTGATAATGTTGGACTTGACGGAAAAACCGTTCTTAACGGCATCGTTGTTCCGACAACTGAAGGTGTCGACGGAGACTTTTACATTAAGACAGACACCTCTGACATTTATGGACCAAAGACTGGAGGCGCTTGGGGTGCTGCTACGTCTTTGATTGGCGCTGATGGTGCTGATGGTGCTGATGGTGTAGATGGTGCTGATGGCAAAACAGTTCTTAGTGATGCTGTAGTGCCGACAACAGAGGGCGTTGATGGAGATTTTTTCATTAGAACTGACACATCAGAAATTTACGGTCCTAAAACTGGTGGAGCATGGGGCGCTCCTACATCCTTGATTGGAGCCGATGGAGCCGATGGAGCCGATGGAGCCGATGGAGCCGATGGAGCCGATGGAGCTGCTGGTGCCGATGGAGCTGCTGGGCTTGACGGCAAAACAGTCCTTAATGGAGTCGTTGCTCCGACAACCGAAGGTGTTGATGGCGATTTCTATATAGATACAGTAACTTCTAACCTTTACGGACCTAAAGATAGTGGTGTATGGGGGGCAGCTACTTCACTTATAGGTCCTACTGGACCTACTGGACCCGCTGGCGATGGAGGTGGTGGCACTACACTCTCAGGCACTACAGCAAACGATACTCAAACAGAAATCTTTATAGATGGTACATCTCCGAATAGAGTAGATGTCGCTACTGGTTCAACAATTACATTCTCTGCTTTAGTTGCTGCAAGATCTGCCACAGAAAGTGCTGGCTATAAGATCGAGGGTGTCATTAAGAATGATGCTGGAACAGCCGAAATAGTTGGTGTTGTAGTTAAAACAATTTTTGCCGAAGAAGATATAGCATGGGACGCTACCGTAACTGCGGCTAATAACGCAATTACATTCCTTGTAACTGGCGATAGTGTTGATTCTGTATCTTGGGAAGTAACCCTTAATAAGATCGAAGTAACCTAAAAAATGAGCCAATTATTCAGAGGAGATATCACTAACAGTGTTGCAGAGCTTACCTTGCTTGACGAGGAAGTTATTGGCGGTGGTGCTGGCACATTGTCTTATGGTCTTGGTGGAACTAATAATGGTGAAATTCTTACTGTAAGTAAGGGAGATTTTCCAGATTATAGTGCTGGGTCTAATCCATATTACAATGATACAAATTTTAGAGGATTAGTAATTGGCACAAGTTGCACAACTATTGGAAGTTATGCTTTTTATTATTGCAATGGCTTAACTGGTTCATTAGTTATTCCAGATAGTGTTACAACTATTGGGGATTATGCTTTTAATGCTTGCATTAACTTAACTGGTTCATTAACTATTGGAAATAGTGTTACGAGTATTGGGGCTTATGCTTTTGCTGATACTTCTTTTGGAGGAGCAATAGTTATACCAGATAGCGTTACAAGTATTGGGAGTTATGCGTTTTATTATTGCAATATTTTCTCTCCACTCTATGTTAACACACCAGCATCATCATGGGTTGGGTCAAACGCTTTAACAGGGGCTAGTCTCACTACTATATATGTTAACGGAGTAACAGCATTAGGTTACACAGCTGGAGCGCAAACATTCCAAGGGAAATCATTAACGATAGCCGAATGGACAAACTACCCTAACATACCATAAATTTTAACTAAAACAAAAAAATGAAATACGCAATCACAGGTCCTCAAGGACGAATCCGCAGAATAGTAGATGTAGAGCCGACAGAAGCTCCATACTATAGCGAAATTTCAGATGCAGATGCAGCTACTGTTGATGCCTCTGATGAAATATACTTTATTGTTAACAGCACTCTGCTGACACAAGATGAATTTAGAGAGCAAAAACAAACAGAAAGATTCAATCAACAACTCACAGACTTTGGCGCAGATATTGATGGTGCAAAGAAACATTCAAGAGATCATTACGCCGATAAAAGATACAATGTAGAAGTCGGAGGTATTAATGTTGGTGGTTTGCCAGTAAGAACTGACAGGCTCACAGTATCAAGGATTTATCAAGCAAATGCATTGGCAATTCAAGACCCCGCATTTACTACTGAGTGGAAGATTGGTAATGGATCATTCATTACTGTTGATGCTACACTGATTGGTTCTTTGACTGCTGCAATCACAAGCCACATTCAAACTTCTTTCACTAGAGAGAAGACAATCAACGAAGAAATCACTGCCGCAACTACTATAGCAGAGTTACAGGCAATCACATGGTAATTTAATATGAGTAAGTTTTTCAAAGGCGATGTTACAAATGGCGTAGTTGAGTTTAACTTGCTCGATCCTGCGGTGGGTGCTGGTGGCACTACTGCTACTGTTATTACAAAGAATACTGGAGCGAATGTAGTTGAGCAGATTGTTGGATCTATATCCAGCTATGCATATGGTCTTGGAAGTAATGGAGGGTATGATGTTAAGGGATTAGTAATTGGCACATCTTGCACAAGTATTGGGACTCATGCTTTTGCTTATTGCACTAGCTTAACTGGTCCATTAGTGATTCCAGATAGTGTTACGACTATTGGGAGTCAAGCTTTTTATAATTGCATTGACTTTAACGGTTCATTAACTATTGGAAATAGTGTTACAACTATTGGGAGTTATTCTTTTGGTTATTGCTCTAGCTTAACTGGTCCATTAGTGATTCCAGATAGTGTTACAAGCATTGGGACTTATGCTTTTATTCTTTGCGCTAATATAACTGGTCCATTAGTCATTCCGAATAGTGTTACGACTATTGGGAGTTATGCTTTTGGTGAATGCAGTGGCTTAACCACAGCATATCTAGCTACACCATATGCTAATATACCAACTGGAGGTTTTGGGTCTGGTGCATTTTTCTACTCTGGATTAACCACGGTCTATGCTAATGATGCAGTAGCCAATGGCTGGACATTAGGCGCTGGTCAAACTGTTGGCGGTAAATCTGGAGTAACCGTAATAGACTGGACAAACTACCCTAACATACCATAATGAGCAAAACAT
>Ga0208134_1000355_pt1 | contig 30277 bp, 17 predicted proteins | sample VirMetDEL_Mar_31_FD_184515 | JGI IMG/M metagenome (GOLD analysis project Ga0208134, IMG submission 184515) | Aqueous microbial communities from the Delaware River and Bay under freshwater to marine salinity gradient to study organic matter... | ecosystem: Environmental > Aquatic > Marine >...
TGCCGATACCGCCTGCACAGTACAATCAGAGCCTGTATCAACGCACGTTTAGCATACTACGCTTGTACTTTAATCAGCTAGATGAGCACCTGCGCCAAGACCTAGGCGACACTACTATCAATGGTGACCTTACTGTTACAGGTGGGATTACCGCTGGCGCTACTACAGTTAACGGCGCTCTTACTGCTACTAACGACTACCACCAGTTTAGATCAACAAACACTAATGCCAATACAATGCCTCTTATTGAGGTGTTTAGGGATAAAGAAATAACGGGTGGGGTTAGTAGCTCTAGCCCGCTAGGTGGCTTTGTTTTTACTGGGCAGAACGAAGACGGTAGGAAAGTATCTTACGCTTCGTTTAAAGCCAATATTTCTAACAGCTCAGACGATGGGGAGCAAAAAGCCTCTTTAGTATTTACTGTAGCTGACGGCAGCGGTGCAGTTGACCCATTTACTGATTACACTAATGATAGTTTCCAAAGTGGTCACTCAATAGCATTAAACATTAATGCGGACTTCTGCATAACCACTGGGTACTTACGCTCAGACGTAGCGGAGTTAAAGTTAGGTGCAAAACAAGCAATAAAAGATAGCGGACAGGCTTTTAATGACCAAAGCACTTACGACCTACATATGCCTGAAGGTAACCGCGCTAAAGTTATAAGTATTGGTGGTATAGGGCCAAACGATGCTTGGATTTCAGCAAATCGATCTGTAGCCCAAATGATACAGCACCGAGGGCAGAACATGATCGTAGTAGCAGGCGGAGCACTTGAATTTGAATTACCTGCCTGTGCAGCATCCGAAGATATTAGTACAACTACTTGCAATATAGGCGACATTTTCCAGATAAGTAATGCTGCTGGCGGTGCATTAACTATAGACAGAGATGGTAGTGGTACAGCCCAAACGGTATACTATTTTCCTAGCTTGACGCTTACTCCGTTTACTAATAACCCCACGTTAGCTGTTGGTGGTACTATGATGCTACAGGCAGTAGCAGCTAATGTTTGGATGGTGTTTAACGACTCAGGATTATCAGATGCCTAACGTACAAGATTTACTAAATAGTGGCGACTTTGCCGCCGCTTTAGCCGCAGCCGCAGAAACTTATGTAGGTAAGATGCGTAGAGTAAGAAAGGACTTGTTGCAGGAATGCGATATAACCCAACTTGCTGACGCACCTCTTACAGACGCTGAGAAAGCGGAGTGGGCTACCTATAGACAGGCTCTACGCGATATGCCGATAACAAACGCATCTGCAACCACATACGAAGAAATTACTTGGCCTGAAAAACCTTAACTAGGAGCGCAGTATGGAACTTGTAGACGGTACAAAAGAACAGCGGCCCCACCCAGAAATCGTTATGGGGGCTATGGAAAACGCGGGAATGAGGGAAGAAGAAACCCTACAAAAGTTCCTTGCCTACGCGCTACACCCTAACATGACGCAAGTACAAGTTAACAACACCGTGTTTATGTACCTCGCAAAAGAAATAGATAAAGAGATGGAGGCGGTGTCCTCCGTGTTTAATTTAGAAGCTGTGGATAGTTTACCTAACACACTATTAAAATTCTTAGGCCGGATGCAGAAACGTGGTATGGCAGCGGTTACTATAACTACCATAGACCCTAACGTGTTTAGGGCGTTTGTTAAGGTACAACCGTTTCTAGGAAAAAGCGGGGCCAAGGCTGGAATATGGCAACATAAAACTAAAAACAAGTTTGTAGGCCGAGTAATATTTGGGGATAAGAAACTAGAGGTGGAGTTGTGAGTGTAGCCGTGCTAAATAGTAGCCCAACAAAAAGGCAAGAAATGTAATGGGATTATTCGATTTTAACCCACTTGACCCGCTTGGGCTTGGGGATGATATAACCAACCCGTTAGGGCTAGATTTCACCATTCCCGACGCTCTTGCTGAGGTTTTAAAAGACGAAGTTGAGAAAAATCACGATTACTTTTTTCATGGTGGACTTGACGATGATATAAACTGGCACATAGATAAAGTAGCCGAGGAAATAACCGACCCTGCCTACGAATACCAGAAAGCTATGTTTCAATCGTTCGCAGACGATCCATATTACGGCATAGCGATGATACTCGCGTATATATTTTTTCCGCCGGCGATACCTTATATACAAGCGGCAAAAGCAAAGTCTGACGGTGCGACGTGGAAAGAAGCTGCTATAGTAGGCGCTAAGTCGTACGTGGCGGGTAAATTCGGGGGCTATTTTGGGGATACCGTTGGTGCTACAGTTGGGGGTTACGTTGCTTCCGGGCTTGCAGCCGCTGGGGCGAGTGCTGCGGTTACTGCTACTACAACTACTATTATAAGTAACGCTATCTCTGCCGGGCTAGCTCAAGGCACAGTAGAAGTTATTTCTGGGGAAAGTTTTACTGACGGTTTTACTAGTGGTGCTTTAGGTAGCCTCGTAGCGGCGGGTACTCAATCAGTGTTAGGGTACGTAGAGACTAAGTTACCCAACGGATTAAAATACCAAACACAAGCTAGAAATGCCGACGGCCAGATAGTAGACGCGAGTGGTAGAAGAGTATACGAATCCAAGGCTGGCACTGGGGCTAAAGGCCCCGATGATATTACAAAATTAGTGACGGATAATGGGGTAGTAAGAAAGGCCGCAGAAGTTTTTAAAACGTTTCCTCCTGTAGTTCAAGAGATGATTGCTGTTGGCATAACAGCCGAGCTGCAAGGCAAAGAAGTAACTCCCGAAATGATGTATGGGGTAATGGCAAGAACGCTTATCACTACCGAAGTTGTTGGCGCTACCATGAATAAGATACCCGGCGTAGACTTCAATACCGCAAAGGGGCAAAACTTCTTACCCTTCCTCACAGCACAAATACAAACAAGTATTGTACAAGCAGCTTCTATGGGGCTGAATGAGGAAAGTGGGTACTTAGCTGGGCAGAACTTACTAGCCGCCTTTGAAAACTATGGCAGCACGATGGGGTTCGATAGCCTGTTTGAGTTTGTAGAAGACACCGATGCAATGCAGTCGATACTGGGGGCGGTGGACGCCCTTACAGGAAAAACAGACGCAGCCGAAGCAGCGGCGGAGCTGGCCCAAGCAGCTTCTAACGAGTTCGGCGGTGCCGTATCAGATATTAACGATATAGCTAACGGGCAAAACGACCTATATAATGAATACCTAGCAGCAAGAGAAGTGTACGAGGAAAGTGGGGGCCAAGCGTTAACAAATGCACGCGCTAGATGGGAAAGTAGTTTTGATGAAGAAGGGAATTTAAAATCTGAGGGGCTTGACGACGACTATCCTGCTACTCAAGGATTTACTAGCTTTGAAGATTACTACCAAACGCTAGCAGCTACACAAGGTTACCCATCTATAGCACAATTAAAAATTTCTAAGGGTTCGTTGGAAAAAATAGAGACTGAGTTTCTAAGCTACGTAAACAAGAACTCGGCTAGACTAGAAGAATTACGCGATCTTACTAAACAAGCTACGTTTACTACACTTACCCCCGAACAAGCGGAAACAACGGACGCCGCGAGACTTGAAACAGTAGTCAACCCCTTAGATGGCACTGAAACGTACTACCTACTAGAAAATGGGCAGAGGATAGTAGAAACCCCGGGCGGGGAGTTATTTACTAATTTTCAAGACAGCTACGGGGTCTTCCAACAAACCCAAGCTGATATGCTGACAGACCTTGATTATATAGAGGAACAGGTAATAGCCGGGCTTACCCCAGAAATACAACGGGATTTAGTACTACTAACAAACCCTTCTTTTGATGATGCGTACTACGAAGCAAAATATGGGGATCAGTTTGAAGAGGGTATGGACTCGTTTGCACACTTTACTGCTGAGGGTGCTAAAGAAGGTAAGTTTGTAAGCCAAGGGCAAGCAGACGCGTTTGAAGCGCAAGCCAAAGAGCAATTTAGGCTACAGGTAGCCGAAGAGTTATCCGCCGGTAACGGTATGGGGTACTTAGCCAACGTAAGATCAGACGCTACAGCGAAAACAAACTTTGACGCCGACGTAGATGCAATGTGGGAAGCGAACTTCTACGACGAGTTCGACAACTTCCAAAGTTATAAGTTTGAGACTCTCCAATTCTTAGACCAAGACGGGAATCCTACGAGCGAAGCGTACTCAGATGTCCCGCTGTACAGAGGTGGGTTTGAAAGAGTACAGAATGACTACGTACGTAAGGTACCTGATGCGTGGTCGGGTATGGCTACTACGGTTGCAACGGGCATGAACTACTACGACCCGAATGAATTTGACTTCATGGATGCGGAATACGCAAGACAGGCGTTAACTACAGCAGCTCTTGATGATTTTAACACTGCCGAGCTAGCCAACATATTATCTGGTGGCGGTGTTGCGTTTGGGCAAAGCGGGCGGTTAGAGTTCGTAACCGCAGCTACAGATGGGGACAACAAGTTTTCTATGTTCGACCCAGTTACAGGCGAGTCTAATTACCTAGTAGACGGCCTTAGTTTTGACTACTTAAAAGAGGTTGATAATAGGTCTTACTTACAAACAACCGCTGATCTGTTTAGAGCGTTTGGGGACAGGGTAGGTGCTAGCGCTGATGCGTACAATGCAGATAAGTTAGTAGCCGTTGAAATAGAACAATTACTAGCTGATGGTATTGTAGACCCTGCTACGGCTATTGCTATTAATATCGGCTACATCAACAACCAAGCTACTTTAGCCATTGCCGAAGGGTTAACAAACGCTGGCATGTACCTCGTTGACGGGGCTGTAGCTCAGTTTGACCCAGATAACCCTTACGGCTTATTAGACTGGAGTGACGAAGGGGTCACTGCAAAGTTTGATATGTGGAAGGCGGCTGGAGAGAATTTAGAGAAGACAATAAAACAACTACCTCAAGATACTGTACAAGCTGGCAAAACTACTGGCTCACTAGCGTTACAAGGCGTAGCTGAGCTAGGCCAGTCATTCTTAGGTATGGCACGTTTTATAGGTAATAACCCAGCAGACCTACCTGCGTATCAATTCTTAGAAGACATGATAGCTCTCGGCGAAGATTGGAAGAGCGACGACTGGAAAGCCGGTGCAGCTAATCTATCTGCTAATCTCGAAGCAAGAGGTGTAGATGACCCTAATACCCCAGAAAATGAAGCCATATGGGGGACTATGCAGGTTATAGGGGGCGCGTTCGCGGATAACCCTATAGAGTTCTTAGGCGAGGTGATATTTAAAGAAGGTATTCAAGAGATAATCCCACTTATTGTTGGTGGCGGTGTAGGGTATGTAGGAGGTCACCTTGGCGCTAAATTAGTACAAAAGGAACTAAGCGAAAAGTTTGCACGTAATTTAGGGTTTGCCGCAGGCGTAAGTTTAGACATCGCCGAAAGTGCTGGCGGTACAGTGGAAGGTGCTTACCAAGACGCCTACGATACAATACTCGCCTCTTTAACAGAAAAAAACTCTGAGACTGGGTATTCCACACAACAAATGGAGATAATGGCCGACCACTATGCACAAGATATAGCGGTCAAGAACGGTATGTACGCTGCTATGGCTACTTCGGCCTTGATGTTAGCAGGTGGTGCCGCGTTAGATAAAACCGTTTTCGGAACTTTTGGGTCTGCGAAAATAAACCAAGAAGCGTTTACAGCTTGGGGTACGAAATTAAGCGGCGCTATGGCAACCGCAGGTAAGGAATCTATATCGGAGTTCGTTGAAGAGTTTGCTATAAATGACCATTTGGAAGGTATGCTTTATGATTGGGACGACACTCGTAATGTAACAGGTAACAACTGGTTTGCAGGTACTATGGGTGCTGTTATAGCTGGCCCTGTAACTGGCACTATGGCTGCTTTTATGCAGCCTAACCCTGACGCTGCTGCTATTGGTTTTACAATCCCAGATTTTGCAACCGCTTCGGGTACACGACAGTTCGCCTCTACAGGCAACACGGAAGCAGATTTACTAATCCAATTTAACCCTAATATAGCTGCCGCTGTGTACGGCAATTCCCCTACATTAGAGGCGGATTTAGATGCTTTAGGCGTTAACTATGGGGTGTACAGTGCGTTGGGGGATGCTGCAAACGATCCAGACTTTACAGGTAACCCGCTATCAGTACCTAACCCTACCACGGAAATAGGTAGGCCCACCGTTGTAGAGCCTGACTTTACTAATTTTCCTGCGGCTGAAGCGGCTGACAATAACTTACACTACGATGTTACCACTGATATTACTTACCGCTTTACTAACGGTACTTGGGATGCACGCGGAGCCGGTAATAATATTATCGACACGGGTGCTGAGCTTATAGAAGCACCTGCGTTTATAAGTAGCACCCCCACCGGGTCGGTTAACACTGGCGTATTTACCGACCCAGTTACTGGCATGCAGTACCTTGTCGAACAGCACTTAAACAGTGGGATAAAAAGACGTGTATATACGACAGTTTACGCGATAGCTAGCAATGCGCCTACTGGGCAAGAACTAGCTGACATAGCTCGACGTGAGTATAATGAAGTTAGAGGTGAGGGTAGTGTGTCGTGGGTAGATTCTGTAATTGATCTTGCGACTACCACCAGTGGCGCTATATCTGGGTACAGAAGCGCAGAATTTAGTACCCTAAACGACTTACTAAAAACGGCTAACCTATATAGCGATATGCTTAGCAACAATGTAAGCATCGAAGCAAGATCAGACGGCCTACAAAATGTAGCCATACCCGTGTATATAAAGGTTATGCAAGAACTAATCCCACAGATTAACAGAGAACGGGCGCGCTTAGGAATAACAAGTGAAAACGACACGTTTGACGAAAACTTTTTCGGGGGGGCTATACCCTCAGCTTATTCTTTTGGTACGGGCCTTAGAGCCGAAGATAATGGTGCGTCCCGCCGAATACAGAGTTGGATACTTGGCGAAGACGATAATAGAAATCTAACTTTAGACAGCTTCATGGACGTAATGTACCCTGATGGTGTAGTAGGTGATGGCAGCGGTAACTATATAGCTAAACCAGAACTTCCTCAGGTACTTATAGACGTAACGAGTGAGGAAAATGAAGTAGCCCGCCTTCAGGCGTTGCAAGACGAGTATGAGGAGAAATTTGACAACGCCGTGATGGATGCTAACTACGCGGGGGATGAGGACGAAGCAGCGCAAGCGCTAAATAGGGTTTCGTGGTGGAGGGAGCAGAAGGCTGCAAACCCTGCATTGATAGCCGCCGCACAGGAAACTTTAGCCCAGCAGCGGGAAGCAGCCGAGGCCTCAGAGCTAAAGGCATTGGAGTACTTTAGGTTTAGGGCTGTAGAAAATGGCTGGACTGTAGGCGATACAAATAGCTACATCCTACGTAATGGGCGGGACATAGTTGACTCGTTTGATACTATGTTTGATGGGGGCGGTGCGTTTAACGAAGGGCAGTTCGATAACGTCTATGTCAACAACACCGACGCAAGCAAGAACTTCGCCAATATAGACGCGTCACCGAAACTGTCTCTTAACCAATTTAAAGACATTTTAATTAAAGATAACGGACTTAGTGAAGCTGAGTACTACGCTTCTTTAGGGCCATCTCTGGGTACTACAAGGGAAGAACAAGACGCCAACATAAAAGCGTACTACTTAGATGCAATACACGACCCTAACAATTTAGACGCGTTTGGTAACCCTGTTGTAGGGCTAAGGGCTGATTCCCCACAAATTACTGACTACGTAGAAGGTATAATAAATACTGAAGCGGAAGTAATTGCTGCGTATAAATCGGAGTTTGGGCAAGACTACGTTCCTACAGAAGAAGAGATAGCTCAGTACATGGGGCTTACGTTCAGCCTAGATGGAGACGGTAATAGGGTAGATGATAACCCGCTAAGCGCCTTATATGACGAATTTACCTCTAAAAGTGACACCGACAATATTATAAAATCGCTTGGCTATAGTAAACACGTCGGTAATAGCGGCGTAGTATTTGTTAGCGACAGCGACGGCACCAGAATAAGCGCAGATATTCTTTATGGTGTTGTAAACCCTAGAAAAACCGCAGAGGAAAACACAACCGAATTAACGGAGTACCTGCAAAGACAAGCTGATGACACTAGCGATGATACTGCTGATGACACTAGCGATGATACTGCTGATGATACTGCTGATGACACTGCTGATGATACTGCTGATGACACTAGCGATGATACTGCTGATGACACTAGCGATGATACTGCTGATGACACTAGCGATGACACTGCTGATGACACTAGCGATGATACTGCTGATGACACTAGCGATGATACTGCTGATGACACTGGCGATGATACTGCTGATGACACTGGCGATGACACTGGCGATGATACTGCTGATGACCCAGTTGATGACACTGGAAAAATCTACTTTGAAGAAGGTAGGCATTTTAATGCCATAATGGCCGCCATGAGAGACGCAGGGTACACGGGGACTATTACCAGCGCTGACCTCCTCGCTTTTTACTATACTGTACCTGACCTCCGAGACGTTGGCTATATTAACCATGCGGATATGCTTAGTTGGTTAAGCGCCAACAAAGGATTTACAGGAGAATTTCCTCCCGAACCCGAACCCGGCCCCGGTTTTACGTACTTTAGCGAAACTGAAATACGTACCTTAGTAACTAATAAAGTTAACGCTTTAGGTGCCACACTTCCGCCTGCTAAACGTCAGGATTTAATAGATACCTACACGAACCAGCTTCTTGGTATAGAGAACGTTAGGAAAGAGGACGGGGAAGAAGGGTTTACGGAATCCGAGTTTACCGACTATTTACAGGTCATAGTCACGGGAGAGGTAACAAAACGTACCGATACTATAAATGCGTTTGGGGACTACAGCTATACCGAAGGAGAGATTGCCGATTACCTAAACAACAATGCGGGTATAGCTGCATACTTAGAACCTAAGCAGTACACACTTGAAGAGGCTAAAGCTGATTTAGCTGCTGAGTTAGGTATAAGTGTTGGTGATATAGACGAAGAAACTTACGGTGTTTACCTAAACAGTCTAGTAGATATGACCGGCGCTAGAACTGATGCACAGGGTGAAGATAAAGTACAAGGCGATATAACTAGTGAACAGGACGTAGAAAACTACTTATCAGACTACGCGTTAGGTGAAGACTTTAGCTTTGACGGCTTAACAGGTTTAGGCGTTGACCTTGATACAGCTACGGCTGATTACAAAGCAGATAACGAAACCATAGAGGAGACAACAGCTAGATTAGCAGCAGAAGAAGCAGCTAGAGTAGCAGCAGCACAAAAACGTACCGATACTGAAGCTGCATTTGGTGACTATAACCCTAACGAAGATGAGGTTACTGCTTACTTAAACAACAACGAAGGTATAGCTGCATATGTAGACAATAATACTATTACTGAAGCTGAAGTTAAGCAGTCGTTAGAAGATCAGGGTTTTGATGTACCAGAAGGTTTTGACTACACACAGTATACGGGTAAGAAACCGCAAGCAAACTTAGATACAGCTACCCAAGCATGGCGTGACGCTAATACCGTTACTGAAGCTGAGGTTAAACTTGCCTTAGAAGCTGAAGGGTTTACCGTACCAGAGGACTTTAACTACGATGCGTTTACTGGGAAAAACAAACCTGACACAGGGATAGAAGGTCAAGTAGACACATACTTAGAACCTAAACAGTACACACGCGAAGAGGCTAAAGCTGATTTAGCTGCTGAGTTAGGTATAAGTGTTAGTGATATAGACGAAGAAACTTACGGTGTTTACCTAGACAGCCTAGTAGATATGACCGGCGCTAGAACTGATGCGCAGGGTAATACCAAAATACAGAGTGATATAACTAGTGAACAGGACGTAGAAAACTACTTATCAGACTACACGTTAGGTGAAGACTTTAGCTTTGATGGTTTAACAGGTTTAGGTGTTGATTTAGACACTGCGCTAGGTGAGTTTAAGGCTGCCAATAGAACTACTGAGCAGAACGAACTCGCGGCAGACTTAGATGCCGCAGGGTGGACAGGCGCTTCTGATGCCGACATAGCCGCGATACAGGGCTTAGACTCCGCTGGGCTTACCGCGTGGGTAGCTGACAGACAGTTTACTGAGCAGCAAGCCATTGATGCGTTAGCTGAACAAGGTATAACCGCAGACCACCCGCAGTTCCAGAGTTTAGTTGACCAGCTAGTAGTAGACAAAGGCGACGCAGGTACACCTACTACGCAGGGTGCATTGGTAGACAGCCCAGAAGACACGCTGATAGATCAGTACATAATCACGCAGGATGAAATAGACTTTGCATTTGGCGGCTATCCAGACTTTGACGCTACTGGAGCACCAGATTTTACTGGTGTTATAGACGAGAGCACGTTAGCTAGTACTGTTAGTGAACACGTAGGGAACAACTACGTCACTACTACGCAAGCACGTGAGGCGCTAAATGGCATAGATGGTATAGATGCGCTAGCAGTAGATGATACTACTGGCGAGTACGTCATAACTGATGCCCAGCTTACTGAAATGGGACTCGTTGGGCAGTACAACCCAGCAGACCTAGGCACTAAAATAGACGGCGCTACTGTAACAGAAGATGAGATAAACGAGTATCTAGTTACTCAGGGGTTTGACCCAGCCGTTGCGGGTACGTTCCCAACAACAATTAGTACTGACACCGCCGAGAACATAACTGCGCAGTACCGTGACGATAACGAAGTTACCTATGATGAAATACGTCAAGCCCTAGCTGATGAATTAGGCGTTCCTGTTGAGAATTTATTCGATGAAAATAATGACCCATTGTCGGGGTATTCAGACGCCGAGCTAGCTCTTGTATACACTCAAGGCACAAACGTCCCTCAATCTGGCCTCGCCGGTGAGATAGCAGGAAATACTGACACGGGCACAGACCCAAGAGTTGGCGATATAATAGATGCGTTCGGCACGCAGGGCACTACTACCGCAGGGGAAGATGGGATACTTGGAACCGAAGACGATGTAGTCGTATCGGCAACTGGTATCTACGGTATTATCGATCAAGTCGCTCAAGGTGTTTTAACCAACGAAGAAGCTATTGCCGCGTTACAAGGGGCAGTTGGTGTACCCGCTACGTACGGCGAAGATGGCGTTACTGTCCTTACACCTGCAACTGGGATATACGCTCAGTCAGGAGAAGGTGTTAACGCTGACGTACTACAAGCTATAAATGCTGTGTACGACTACGTAGGCCAAGCTGACTTCGCTTCCAACGATATGGTACAAGAAGTAGCTAATATACTTGGCAAGCCCGCCGAACTGGTCACCCAAGAAGATATAGATGCCGTTAACCAAATGGTTGTGGATAACACTGCGGCTGGGTTAGCTGGAAATGAAGTAAATTATGACGCTAGGTACGACCTAAACAACGATGGAACTGTTAACTATTTAGACGACCAACTGTTTAACGAGCTGTATGCAGGAGAAGATTCACAGTACAACACGTATGTACAAGGTATTGATCCTAATTCCGTGTTTGCAGACACTGGCCTTTTTGGTACAGTAGCGTATGATAGGGAGCAAAACAGACTGTCTGATATTGCACTGCAAGAAGAAATTGATACGCAGGCTGCAATTGACGCACAAATAGCTCAGGATATTAATACCCAGATAGCTACTAACGCACAAGCGCAGCAAGATGCAGAAAAACGTTCTTTATTGTACGCCCTAGTGGCAGATCAAGGTAACAAACCCGCTGCTCCTGAGCCGTATGTAGCGCCGTTTAAACAAAGATACAACTGGGAATCAATTTTCTCAAGCGAACAAGAAGAGTCCGACCGTGGAAGAATATCTCCTTATGGTGGGTATAGTCCAGAACCGGAACAAGGTACTAAAGCAGCCGCAACTGGCGGCCTTATAACAGACGAATCAGATGAACTACTAGCTATGCTAGGGGTAGAGTAAAATATTATGGGTTTAACAACAGATGGCAAAGAAATTACTTTAAGCGATGCGTGGGATAATTTTGGTGGTAGCATCAAAGAGATGGGCGGTAGTTTCCTTGATTGGGGTACTAGTAAAGACGGTGTTCGGAAGTTAGCTTCTCTAGGGCTGTCCTCTGCTTTTGGTGATGAGCTTGCCCGTAACCCCGCTAAGGTAGGGTACCAAGGGTCTATCCCAGATTACACCATGGTACGTGAGCGTGTGAACCCCACAGCGTCACGCAACCTCCCAAGAGATGAGCAAGGTAGACTGGGTTTAGGCGGCGCTAAAGCCCGCCGATTCTTCTCCGATGCTAAATACATAGAAAACGCTGGCGGCCTTAGTGGTAGAGAGAAGACTGCTGCGGTACTAGGTGAGGATGCAACCCAATACACAAAAGATACCCTCGGCGCACAGTACAGAGACTTGTTGGCTAGCGATAAAGTTTACACCGCTGCCGAACAAGCAGCTAACCCCACAGAATTAGGCTACACAGAAGACGGGCGTAGGATATTTATACCTGATGAGAAAGCTGCATTCTTAGGGCAAAGAGATCGCGTGGCAGACGGTAGTCAAGTGTTAGGTGGCGTTTACCAAGTCCCACAGGTGGAAGACCCAACTACTGGCGAGATGGTAGACGACCCCGCTTATACTTCTTCTCGCAACGAGGAAGGACTTGATGTTTACTCCGACGGTACCGGCGCTGAGACTCTTGTTGACCCAGTTACTGGACGTCAGATAGAGAGCGGAGCAATGTTTGATGCTGACGCTGTTTACGACGACGAAGGTTACGCGACTTTCCGCCCTAACGAAGGTGCTATATTTAACGAAGATGACTATTTAATTGAGACGCTGGGCACACAGCAGGAAGACAAGTCGTATGACGATACAGGGCGGGAACTTGCAAGTGCAGCCGAGTACTTTACAAATTTAGAAGTCGCACAACAAGATGCGCGAGCACAAGCAAACGTGTTAGGTGGTGTAGCTGGCCAAGCAGGAATAACAGGGGCTGCTACTGGTGGCTTGATGCGCTACGCTAACGGTGGTGGTGTTGGGTCGAGATTGAAAAAATTTGCTAAGGATGTAAGCAACCCTAGCATGAGCGGTATCGGGTTCCTAGATGGGGCTACCGATGGTATGGCTGATGAAGTGCCCGCTACTATAGAAGGCACTCAGCCCGCTGCGTTGAGCGATGGCGAGTTTGTTATAACTGCTGATGTTGTATCTCATTTAGGTAACGGTAACACCGAGGCAGGTGCTAAGTTACTAGAAGACTTTATGAAAGACATTCGTAGAAAACGTACGGGTACTACAGACCAAGGCAAGGAGATAAACGCTAAGCAGGAAGTGGCGGGGCTTGAAAGTATGCCAACACGTATGGCCGCTACTGGCGGGCAAATTAAGAAGTTTGAGGAAGGTGGCCCAGTCTCGGGTGTAGACAGTACATTTAGCCCCATAATGGGCGACTACTTAACCGATATGTTAGGTAAAGGGCAGGCTGCGGCGAATAACCCGTTTGAAGCCTACGACGGCTACGGTGCTACTTATACGGACATACTTGACGACGATGATAACGTAATTGGTTCAGAGCTAGACGAAGCGGGTATATTAACTGCCGGTTCTTCTGCACTGCAAGACCAAGCGTTTACTTCCGCAGGTAACATTGATACTCGCGGGTTTGGTGATCTTACCAATGAAGAACTAATGGGCACCCCCAGCGCTACTGGCGAAATAGACGCCTATGGTAATCCTGTTACTGAGGGTGGTTTAATGAACCCTTTCATCCAAGGTTCTCTTAACCCACAACTACGAGCGGCACAAGAGGAAGCAGCTAGGCAAGAGGCCGAACAGAACATACGCATGACGCAATCGGGTGCATTCGGTGGTTCTCGGAACGCGATTATGAGTGCTATGCTGGCACGAGATTCGGCGCAGAACCAAGCAGATATTGTGGCGAAAGGCTACAACACGGCGTACACTAACGCGCGTGATCAGTTCGGGGAAGACCGTCAGTTTGGTTTAGATACCATACAACAACAAGCTGACCTAGGGCAGACTCAAAGCGATATACTCCAAACTAACATTGATGCTGATAGAACTGCGTTTGAAGATCAACGCGATTACCAAGCTAAGATTCCTCAGTACATGAACGACCTATTACAGTACTTACCACTTGGCTCTACAGCTAACCAATCGAGTTCGGACAGTGACTTGGCCCAGTTAATAGGTAATACCGGCGCTATTGATGAGATGCTCGGTGGCGAACAAAGTGGAGGGGCTATTCCAGCCGGATACTCGTTAGGTACTGATGCAAGTGGCTTCCCAACTTTAGTTAGAAATACATAGAATAGAGCATATATTATGGCGATGACAGGTGGTATAGGTAACATGTTGAGCGCAGTGGATAAGACCGCTGGCGTCAATGCTGGTAACCCTCAAAAACTTCAAAGAGAAGTTGGGCAGGGTAAGAACCAAGATATGGTTAAGGCTCTAGCGTTACAGCAGGTTAAGTCTGACTACGAAGCTGCGGCAAGAAACACTCAAATGCAGATGGAGCAGTCTCCTAAAAACGTACTACAGCAACGCGAAGATGAAGTAATGAATCTCGCTATGCAACAGGTTATGGGCGATGCTAAGACCGGCCAAGCAGTAAACCAAAAAGCGCAAGGTAAGGCTCAGCAAGGCATGATGAAGAACGCTTTAGCTCAGCAGCAGCAGCAAGGTGCGCCACAACAAAGACCTCCACAAGGTATAGCCCAACAACAAGCTATGCCACAAGGTGCGCCAGCGCAAAGTATGCCAAGGTCTGGTATGACACCGATGGGTATGGCTGGGCCAACGCGAAGGGCTGCTACTGGCGGTTTAATGCGCTACGCCGAAGGTGGTTCGGTAGAGGAAGAGAAGAAAAAGAGAGGGAAGACAGGCTTTGAAAAAATTAAAGAAAACCCAGTAAAGGGTATTGCAGGCGCTTTGGGGGCGGTAGCTTTGGCATCCCCTATGGCTAAGGGTGTAGGTTTTGTTGGTAAAAATGCAATGAAACTCGCGCCTAAAGCAATGCGAGGATTACGTAGCCTTGGTAGTAAAGCTGTTACTAAACCTAACCCTAACGCTCTACAAGGCGCAACACGTAAAGGTACCCCGTTATCACCTGATCGAGTTGTGTCTCCTAGCAGAATTGCAGGTACAGCCAGTGCAGGACTATTCGGTGCTGATTACCTAACAAGCCCGCAAGGCGGAGAAGAAGCTCCAGAAGCAGCTCCAGAAGCAGCTCCAGACGTAAAAGCAATGGGTGAGGGTCTTGGGTCTGTAGGTACTAAACCTAAACCGCCACAACTATCTGCGTTAGAACAACACCGCCAGAATAAACCTGAGCTACCACAACAGGCTCCGCAAAACTTTAGCAGTAGGTTTAATACATTCGCTATGAACTTAGCTGATACTCCTCTAACTAGAGCGGGTAGAGCAGTGCGCGCTGAAAGTGCCCAGAGAGCAGATCAGGAATTTAAACGGGCGCTAGCGGAACGAGAAACGTGGGCGACAGAACTACAGTTACTGACACAACAAGACGTAGCTAAAGTTACCAATCTAAAAGACTACGGGATTAAACTCCAAACAATGGCGGCGGGTATAGCCACAACCCTGACTGAGGGTTCGGGTATAGAGAATCTAAAAATGATGGCGGCGCAAGACCCTGATAATGAGGAACTACAAGCTCGACTAGCTAAAGAAGACCAAGATTTAAAAGACGCTATCATAGGGGCATTAAATATGAATGGTCTGTCGGATACAATACAAGAAGTCAATAAAGCGTTAAAGAACTCCCTTGGCATATCCGGCCAAGGCGGGCTAAACTTAAACGCTAAAGATGAACAGTTAGTAGCAAACTTCTCATAACAGGTTAATACCCAATGGCTTCACTAGAACAAGTACATAAGGCGTACGAAAACGCTAAACTTGCAGGCAATGTGGAAGCCGCAGATAGACTGCAAGCTATCCTGTACAAAGGTATGGGCGTTAGTGCCCCTAAGAAGTTTGAACCTATCCCAGAAGACGATACGGGTATTATCGGCAACACATTAAAAGGTATTGGCACAGGGGCGGTTGGGTATATTGAATCCGCTGCTCTCGGCGCAGCTACCATGCTGGATGAAGAGGCCGAGCTTAAAGCCCGTAAAAAGATACAATCCGTAGCTGATAAGTTTACTCCCGAAGGTGGTGATAAAGACTCTAAAGCCTATAACGTAGGGTCGGGCCTCGGCTCTATTCTTGGTGCAGGTGCAGCTACGTTAGTAGGTGGTGCAGTTGGTGGAGCTAGAGGTGCAATTGCCGCAGGTACCGCCGGTGGTGTTGGAACGCAAGTCGGTGAGGCGAGTGAACGTGCCCGTGCCGCAGGTGCCACACAAGAACAACGTAACCGCGCAATAACTAGCCCGCTGATTATCGGTGCGGGTTTACTAGAAACCATCCCCTACCTGAAGGCTGTCGGCAAATTTAGTGCGCCTACTGCTAACAGCTTAAACAAGATGCTTGGCGGCGACAGACAACTCAAAGGTCTACTTGACCGAGCTAGAAGTGCCGCAACCACTGGTGGTATAGAAGCTGTACAAGAACTTGCCCAGAACACCGCGCAAAACTTAGTCGAGCAAGGGTACAACCCAGACAGAGAACTCACTGAAGGTGCTGCTGCGTCTGCCGGATATGGTGGAGCTACAGGTGCTATCTTCCAACTATTTATAGACATACTCCCGGGGAGACGAAGAGGTGCTACGCCACAACGTGATGAGACAGGCCCAGAGTCAGAGGCGGATGTACAAGATGAAGTTGCCGAAGGAGAATTTAGTGAAGCAGAAATCCTTGCCGCCCAAGGAGAACTGTTCGACGACGAAGCCGCACCCATCCCAGAAACTACAACCCCAGTAGTAGAGGTCGAGAAAGAAAAGAAAGAAGCAGCGCCCGAAGCAGCACCAGTCCAAGGTGACCTGTTTGGTGAGGCAGAGGCAGACGTAGTACCTAAAGCAGCGCCTAAATTAGAAATACCCGCCGAAGCTATCGCCGAAATTAAAGCTGTGGTAGAAGGAAAGGAACAGGTATCACCTGTAAAAGCCAAAGGAAAACCTAAACGCGCAGACGTCCTAGCGGAAGTAATTAAAGCTAACCCTACCGTTGTTGATGAAAAACCCTTACGCCAGTTGTTTAGGAAAGCATTAACGGGGGCTGGGTTTACAAGAACTTCCCCCAACAAAAAAGAACAGGCAGCCCTACAAGCTAGAGCTAAAGGAGCTACGCAAGATGCAGATGTTACAGCACAGCCAGAACCTACCACAACTGAAGCAGGAGGAAGTGGAGCTAGCGTTCTCGGTAATACACAAGGTGTGGAATCAGGACGGGAGCAAGTTCAAGACCCCGCCGCAGTTAAGGCATCTACAGCTAGAGGAGTGGAAGTGTCTGATGGAGTCATTGATACGCCTACTGATAGAAAAGGAAAGCGCAAGGCTACACTGACACGTCCTCCTGTAACTAAGAACGTTGTCGCCCCGGGAACAACCACAAGAGGTACCACACCTAAACTTGTTAGTGGCCGTATGGGTGCCGCAGGGCGGATGGAAGAAATCCGTAAGACTGGCTACATAGACGAAGTGCCTGACAGTAAAAACCCTGTAACAGATACAGATAGGCAAGCTGTTAAAAATATAGTTGCTATAGGTAAGACTGCTAAGGCCAGAAGAGAAAAAAGTACCGCTGCTAAACCACCCGCTCGTAAGCTACCTGAAGTAGTGCAGGAATACTTAAAAGATGTTCCTGACCCCATAGACGGGATTATGAACGCTATAAACGATGTAGCAATAGAAACTACAAGACCTGCAAGGGAAGAGCTAGAAGCCTTAGACCCTACCGTTGCGGGGCTACGAGAAGCTAGAGATGTGGCTTCGGCTGAGAAGACGTTAGCGTGGGCTAAGAAAAATATGTCCCCAGAAGTCGGTAAGTTTATCGACAAGAAGCTAGCGGATAAAAAGAAAGAGCTAGAAGAAAAGCCTCCTATTGATAAAATGTTAGTAGATGCAGACCTCAAGGAACGGAGGAGAAACCGCAAACGTAAGCTAGAGAAAAAAGAAGCTCAAGAAGAAGTACTTGACCAAGCACAGTTTGAAAAAGCAGAGGAGCAGCTACTCAAGCAGCTAAACGAAGATGTAGACGAGGATAAGCAACAGAAGACCGTAGCGGCGAAAAAAGTCGTAGAATACATGCGTGTTACTGAGGGCTTTAAGAAGTTTGCTACTCTACCTCCGAAGCCTAAGAAAAGTAAGGCGCAAAAAGAAGTAGATGAAGTAGTAGCAACGCTAGACGAGATAGAAGTCTACGACGAAATAAACGATGTTGTTGCGGCTGAGTTAGGTATAGACCTGAACGTAGACAGTTTCGCTAACTTAGGTAAAGACACAGATGCCCTTGTTACAGACCTAACTCCTGAGATAGTTAAACTACTTGGGGACGGTGACTTAAAAGGTGCAATAGAAGCAGTAGCTAAACTACCTATTACCCCACGTGTTAAAGCTGCTGCGGAAGCATTGGCGAACTATGTGGGCGACGCTAAGGTAGTTGTAGTAGATGACAAAACTAATAACGCTGCATCCAAAGAATTTGCGCGGGCGGAAAAAGAATTTAAACAGAAGTATGGCGAAGATAAAGTACTTAAAGGGTTGTACGTTGCTAGCGACAATGCCTTAGATAATACTATTATCCTCGGCCCTAAAGGGGTTAACGTCCACACGTTACTACATGAAATGACGCACGCAGCGACAGTTAAGGCTCTGACAACCAAAGGCGATCCAATAACCAAGCAGCTAAATAATATATACAAACAAGTTAAGGGTACGCTACCTACAGTTTACGGTAGTACCAATTTACTTGAGTTTGTAGCCGAGGCGTTTAGTAACCCAAGTTTCCAAAAAGACCTTTCTAAGATATACAAGAAAGACATGACCCTTAGTATGTTCCAGAAATTTGCTAACGCCGTGAATAACTTGTTCCGCCGTATAATGGGTATGTCATTTAAACCTGTATATAAAGGGGACGAAAACACTTTTAGTGCTCTATCGAAGACCGATGCCCTTATCCTGCAAATACTACAACCCGCTATGGGCGTAAACGAGGGTATAACTCTAGCGCACATGTCTACTAAGGAAGGCGTGCAGACGGTTATGGGTAACCTAGGCAAGATACAGAAAGCCTTTAAGCCCATGAGTAAGCCAGACGGCGCTAAGTTCGGCGACAAGGCTGTAGATTTTGTTACAGGCTCTCCTCGTAAATTAGGAGGCGCATTGCTAGAACTTGCCCCTATGCTAGCCATGGTAGATATAGCCACCAGTGCTAACGCTAAGCTAGGTAAGATGGCCAAGGCATTAAACGATGCTTTCTTAAAACAACGTGCGGACATAAGAGAGTCGGACAACGACCTTAACGTAATTAAAGGTGAGTTTGCTAAGTGGGCGGATAAACAAGACAAAGCCACGATAACGCGCTTCAACGATGTAGTGTACAGCTCCACAACTAAGCAGATTGACGTTGCCGAAAAGAAAGCAAGTGACTACAAAGGCGACGACCTTATCGAGTTCAACAGGCTAAAGAAAGAGTGGGACGCTCTTGGCCCAGACGGACAGAAAGTCTACAACGATATGCGTCAGGCTTACAGAAACCAATTCGTTAGACTAAAAGAAGCTATCTTTGGTGACATAGATAAAGCTAGTACCGATGCGAAATCGGCGACGCAAGTAAAGAACTTGTTGACCAAACGACTATTCGAGAAGACTGAATTATCGGTTTACTTCCCGTTGTTGCGTGAGGGTGAGTATAAGTTAGTGTACCAACTAAAGACTGACAGAGAGAGTGACGAAGACCAGACACAGGTAGAGATGTTTACTACTAGAAGAGCCATGAAACGTAGAATGGTAGAGGTAGAAAACGACCCCGAAGTAGTTAAGAATAAGATATATACCTATGAAACGGGCAAGAAGTCTATTAGTGGTGGGGCTGTGGTGCCTCCTACGGCTTTCGTTAACACCATACTTGTACAGTTAGATGCGGCTGGGGTAGACAAAGAAGTATCCTCGAACATACTTGAGTTGTACATAGATTCACTACCAGAATCAGCTTTCGCTAAGACTATTCGCAAACGTAAGAACATTGAGGGTTACATCCCCGATGCTTTGTACACGTTTAATAGGAAGGCATACGACATAGGCAGACAAATTGCGCGCCTAAGTAACGCCTCTAACCTATCGGCTATACAAGGTGAAATAAACGAGTTCGCTAAGCTAGAAGAATCGACCATGCAGGACGACCCTAAACGCAAGGGTAAAGTAAACGCATTTAACGACATCGTAAACCAGCTTAACATGCGTGCTAACTACGCTAGAAATCCTAAGACTAATTTACAAGTGTACGCGCAAGCAGTTAACCGCCTTGCATTTATGTACACCATAGGGTTTAACGCCTCGTCTGCTATTGTCAACATGTCTCAGATACCGCTGTTTATTATGCCTTACCTGAGTGCAGAGTATGGTATGGGTAACACAGGCAGGGCTATAAAAGACGCAGGTAAACTCATTACTGCGAGTAGTTCGGTACTAACAAAAGAAGGTAAAAAGTTAGGTAAGTCTCTAAAGCGTAGAATCAACCGTAAAGATGACGTTACAGAAGATATAGAGTTTGAAGGTAAAGCTAGCTTAGAGAACTACTTTATTGCTAGGTACGATAAAGCTACTAACTCGCATGTCTACGACCTTCGTGACGACATAGTGTTCCCCAATGCCGAGGTTAAAGCGATGGTGGAATCAATACAACCATTAGTACAGGCTGCGGCAGACGCTAACCAATTAGATCAGTCTGTTATAGGCTCAGAGATTAACGTCGATCAGTCGGGGCAACAACGTGGTATTACGGACAGTGCGACTAGGCTGGGTGCGTGGGGCTTCCATAATGTGGAGAACTATAACCGACAGACTACGTTAGCTACCACCTACTTACTGGCGCTACGTAAGCTAGAGACGGACAAAGGAAGACCTGCTTCGGTAGAGGAAAAGCAAGACCTAGCGGCTAAGTCACTGACTAAAACGCAGGAACTTAATGGAGGCTCAGTAAAAGAAACAGGCGCTAGACTAGCGCAGACTGACGTAGGTAGTGTGGCGTTGATGTATAAGAACTTTGGTATACAGATGTACTACAACATGTTTAAGTCTTTTAAAGTTGCCCTAGACAGGGACAAGAGCTACACCAAAGAAGAACGAAAGATCGCAATGAAGCAGTTGGCGGGTGTGCATCTTACCTCGTTGTTCTTCGCGGGTGCTCAGGGCGTACCGATATACGGCGCAATTAAACTAGTAGCTAACATGTTTATGGATGACGAAGAGGAAGATTGGGATTCGTACGTACGTAGGCACATAGGTGAAGGTTGGTACAAAGGTGCAGTCACTAAGTACTCAGGTGCGGACGTGTCTAAACGTGTTTCTCTTGGGCAGTTATTATTTCAGACTAACCGCTATAACCCAGATGCTTCAGTAGAAGAAGATATATTCTTTTATCTTGGTGGCCCTGCATGGAGTACGTTCTCAGGAGTAAAACGTGGTATTGAAGACATATATCGGGGTAATTTAGAGCGTGGTATTGAGGGTATGGTACCTGCGGCATTCCGTAACCTTAACAGGGGTCTTAATAGGTACAACCGTGAGGGTGCGGCAACACGTAGAGGCGACGTTATATACGATGACTTCAGTGCGGGAGAGCTTGCCGGGCAGGTACTAGGTTTTGCCCCTCGTGACTACGCGTTTAAGCAAGAACAGAACATGATGAGTAAAGGCATCGAACGTAACATAGCAGAGAAACGTTCTACACTACTTAAAAAGTATTACATAGCCAGCCGCAAGGGTGATTGGTATGGGCGTGCAGATGCGATGGGGGATATAACTGCGTTTAATAAGCGGCACGCTCCTAAGTATGGGACTAAAGTGTTTATTAGCACCGACACCATTGATAAGTCTATGAGACAGCATATGAAGCAGTCGGGCAAAATGCACAATGGGGTAACTTTAAATCCTTCGCTAGAGGCAGGGTTAAGGATGCAGCAGAACGAATGGGACAAAGGTTGGCAGTTGTTCTAAAACTACGCTACACCAGTGGAGGGGGGGCTGATGTAACGTAGAGTACTTTCTAGGAGAATGATTCTGGACTCCAGTGAACACCAATGAACGCCAGTGAACACCAGTGAACACCAAAACCAACGCCAATGTATCATAAAGTCCGCCAAATGCGAACCCCTAAAAGGCCGCTTTCCTCGCGGGTTTTGGTGGTAGTAGACCACCCTTTACTATGCGTGTATGTAGCCAGTTGGCGCTTAGCTAGTACAGTATTTATACAGGGGATAAACAAGGATGAACCTATTACAAAGGCATCCCAGTTTACCTCCACCTTTACCCCGTCAGGGTTAAGATCGTACGTTCGCAGGATGTAATTCACTAAGCATAACCTCTTCAGGTACACTAGCGTCACAATCGACAATAATACAATCTGCCGGTGGTAGCTGCATCTGAGTACCTTTCGTGATGCGTACCTTTTTCTTCTTAGCGCCTAACTTGTCTTTCAAGTCCTGCACTAACTGCGTGTAGTTTATTTGTTGCTTACCACACCATTCCTTTAGTGGTTTAGGTAATAGGTATGCCCGCTTCAAGTCAGTCTCGTACCTACCAACCAACTTGTTAGCACGTGGCATCATGTCAGGAATAACTAGGGAATCTAATCCGTTATTTTGTTCCCCACCTGATCTGGCAGTACTCTTAATCCAAATCATGCTGTTGAAGTGCTCACTCATGTAATCGTTTAACATTTGTTCTATAGATACAGACATATCTTCCACCGTTGCTTTGTTTACCCGTAGCTGGTTTATTATCCACTTCTCTACCGATGGTAGATCGAAGCTAGTCAGCTTTAAATTATTTGATATATGCAACCCTGCTAGAGTCATAGCGGCATGTACCGACCAGAATCGGTTTTCCGCTGTTAGCCCTGCTAGCCTATCTACACGAGCCTGCATATCCGCGCATATCTGCTTAACTTCTTCTACGTTGTTCATTACGTACTGTACAAACGGTACGCCCGCCCACCCGTAGTGTTCCGTTAATGACTTACTAAATACATCCGTTTCTTCCTTGGTACTAAAGTGTACTTTCTTGACGTGGCATTCGAGCACCCTCTGTGCCTCAGCTTTCGGCATATTCTTTATCATACTGATACGCTCGATAAGGCTAGTGTTCCCCGTAGTAACCGCGAGTAACTGCCAAGCCTCACCTCTGTGGCGTTCTTGGTTAGCCCCGCTGGTCATACGCCCACGCTGCCTGCCCGACGTTAATTGATATGCTAGGTCTGACAACTCCGCACCGTGTGAGTTAGTTAACTCATCCATGTACAAGGGTAAGTTATGGTACATCTCTCCTCTGTTCATTTTGGTGGCGTAAGTGTCCCGCTCTTGGATTAGCAACTCTTCTGGGTTCCCCCATATAGATGCCCCCGCAATCATAGCGGTTGTCTTACCTAGCCCAGACTCTTTACTGTGTATGTGCATGGCGGCGCAATGCAGCGACGAGAATGGCATGAGTACAGAGCCAAACCCTGTACCTAGTATGTATTGGTGTAACTCCATACCATCACGGTTATAAAAGTTAACCGTATCTATCCAGCCCTGTAGGTCGCCTTTAGGCTCGAACGCTGGGAACAAACCTGCGGTCTGCGATGATGGTGGGTTAAACTTCACCTTGTCGGCGTGTATCTCTTGGTTACCCAAGATAAACTTATCCATCTTCTTGTTTGTCCAACCAAACTGCCGGTGCGCTTCATCGGCTGCGCTTGCGTTCTGTAGTTCATTTATCCACGTTGTCGTGTATTGCATGAGTTCCTCCACCTTAGTTACTGCGACTCCTCGCATAGACATTTGCTTTCTAAACTCTTCTCTTGACGTCACCGAAGTGAGCGGCACGGTAAATTCTGATACCCCATCCATAGGTAGGTGTAAGCGCATTACAATGGCCTCGCCTAACTCTACATCCTTTAACCTGCGAACAACGTACAGGTCGTTGTGGTATATGGTCTTCTCATCTACGTCACCGTCAGCATTTTTAAGACGCATGTAGACGCCACCGTTCGCCCCACGGAAGTAAGGCTTTGGGTATGTCGGTATAACGTATTCTAGTACAGGTGCGTTGGGTAATTCTGTAGCTGGTGCGTACACCACCTCTTCTTCTGTGGCTTCTTTAAACTTCTTACCTAGTACTACTGGTGATTTTATCTTGCCCCAGTTGGGACAGTCAGGGCATACGCCCGCGTTGTTCTCGTCGAACGTAGTACAAGTGTACGGCCCTTTAATAAGGTCGAACTTGGCTTGCGTGAGGTCTGGACTATACCCCTCGTGCCCTTTAGATATTTTGTGCGCTGCTATCTCGCCATCGTTGCAGAACTTAGCGATAGACAAGCCCGCTCGCCACATAGGTTCGCTAGTGCTGTCTTGATCGGTAGCGATGATCTTTAGCTGTTCACAACCCCGACCCGATTTTGTTTTCATCATGATGTCTTTAAAGCTATTCTCGTTGTTACGTCTCATAGCCTCAGTGAACAAACTGATTGTCCCATCGTCTTCGGCAGGCACTACAATGCTCGCCATACCGATTACTTTGGCGAAGTCTTCTACTGATACAGGATCGCTATCGCACAACACGTTGACCTGTACCTTGGAACCGCCTTTCCAATTGTGCATGGATGGTATGCGTAAAACTCTAGCTGCGTCAGATGTTACCGCTGAATCAGCGCGTAGCCCCATACTTGATACCAGTCCCTTGAACTTAGCCGCAACTACTTGCCACTTACGTACAGGCACAGGCTCAGACAATGGCCAGTACACATGTAAGCCGTAACCAGAGTCCACTATAATAGGTTTTGGTAGAGAAACTTCTTTACAGAAAGTCTTTAACGCGGCCATAGCTTCTGGCCTAGTAGCGTACTTCTTAACGTCATCCCCTATGTCCAGATCAAGAAAGAACGCTTGCACATTCTCTACTAGGTCTGCACTGCGTGAGCCTTTACCGGCAAACGATCCTAGCGCGTAGAACGTATCCCACCCATCAGCATCGTAGTCGGTAGCGCTGGCTACCAAGGATTCTTTATCTTTGAAGAATATCTGTTTGCGGTCTTCCCACTGTTTGCCACCATTGCGTAAAGCCAATAGACAGTAGAAGTTCCCCTCCGCTAATACCTTTTCTAAAAATTCACTCGCATTCATATAACCCCCCAACCGAAAAAATACTACAAGGCGCTAGTGTAAGCCACCCTGTAGTCAAGTTAACAAACGGCTAAAGGTTATTCGTCGTCCCAATCATCAATGATAGAACTAAGGTCTTCGTCTTTGGCCTTTGGGGTTGGGCTAGCTTTCTTCTTAACTACTTTTTTCGGCGTAGGTTCTGGCTCATTAGGCGAAGGTTTGTCGTCGCCAAACACATCAGCGGTTATTTCTTCCATAGACTCTTGGCTAACTGCCTCTGCTGCTGGGGCGAACGGGTTATCGTCACCACCCATAGTGAAGCCCTCAACTGCACCGAATGGGTTAGACTTCTGCATCTCTACATACTTGATAACCTGTACAGCTTTCAAGCGTAGTGATACGCCGTGGTCACGCATGTTATACGGTACGAATACAACTGCTACGTTAACCGTACTGCCTGTAGTCAACCTAAAGTCTTCTGGTAACTCAGTACCCTTAGCGTCACATTGCATAGGCTTGTTAGTCAACTCTGCGCCGTACGCGCCTTTCAATTTAGCTTTGCCTACGTAGAAACCATCGTCGTCTTTAACGAATGGCATCTCTAACTTGGCAGGCCACTTGGCTTCTTTCTTTTCTTGGTACGCTTTAGACATTTCAAGGAACAACGCCTTGGCTTGGTCTTTGTTCATACGGAATGACATCTCGTATGACGCGCCATCTTCTTTCGGGTCACAAGATACCGAACGGTTCTCGGCATTGTCAAAACGATACGTCTGGTTGATACGTGGGTATTGTGCTTCTACATTGTTTACTAAGTACATGCTCATTCTCCTAAGAATGGTTTGGGTTATGTTCGTACCCATCGGTAATTCCAAAGGGTGACGATCCTACGCTCTGCTCGATAACGAGCAAAGTTATTGCTTCTTTCGTGTCAGGGTGATTCTTAGTCTGACTTACTACGTCTACCTCTTGCTTGCCCAAGGAACGGACTGGCTTGAAGTAAAGTTTTGGTACGGCGCTGTACTCATCGAAGTACATTTTGGTAACGATAGACGCTGCTTGCGTATTATTTTGTGATAACAAACGAACGTATTCTTGCATTGGCATGTTGCCCTTTACAGTTTTACCAAAAATAGAAGTGGCTGGCAACTGAATTTGATAAACTTCATCTAACTTTTCAGCCGGTGCTACTGCTAATCGTTGAGAAAACCTACAAGCCCTACCATTACTTCCAGATGAACCGCGTACATTTTGCTTGCAGTCCATACACCGACGACTCTGTACCTGTTCTTCTGGCACGTCCGCGTCAGGTGTTTGTGTTGTAGACGACCAACACGTTGGTGCTACAGTTTTACTAGGGTCGAAATCTGCGGCGTAGTATGAACGTGATACGGGTGCCGCGTCTAGTAAAACAACCTCCATACTGTTGTCATAAGCAAACGGTTGCCCCATGAAGTTCCCACCCCGCAAGCTGATTCGGCGCATCTAAGCGTCCTCATCCACGCTAAGCCCTAAGTGCGCAAGCGTGTTACCTTTCCAGTCATCGGTAGAGGTTCGGCTTAGCATAGCGTCTTCAACTAAAGGTATCTTAAACCTATAGGTATGGCCTACACTTACGTAGGTGTGCTCAGGTATGTGGCCATTGCGTAGCCACGCTCGAACAGTAGACACAGACACCCTAAAGTGTTTGGCTAACTCTTCTATTGTTGCTAGTTGTTCCATTACTTTTTCCTCACTGATAATGTGTATTCTGAATCCACGTTAAGCCCCATAGGAACTACATCGGGATTTTCTTCTAAGTACTGGCGCATGTTAGTTTGGTTAACACGTTTGTCTAACAGCTCCGGCACTCCCTCTTCTAATATAAACTTGTGCATGGACTCCCAATCGCTAGTCCAGTACCGTGTCTTAGTGCTACGGTAGAACAAGCCCTCGGCGGTACGTACACTTTCAACACCTTGCTCATCACAGTATTTAAGTAGTGCGGCTTTCACTGCGTCTAGCTTCTCAGACAATGCTTTGTCTTCTTCTTTGAAGTTGGCCGACAACTCTGACCGCTTGCTACGTATCTTCTGATACACCCGTACCATCTTGGCCACGTCTAATGGTTCTGACATAACTACCTCCTAGTTAGTGGACGAGTAATATAGTGGTATGTAATGCCCTAGTCAAGTAGTTCGTTGTAAAGATCGATCATTTTTGTGTGTACGTCTATTCTATTATCTAATAGTGAGTACACACGTTTTTCTACGGCAGAACCTTGTAACTGGACGACGGTACATTTGTGGTCTTGTCCTGCTCTGTGTACACGTGCGTTGGCTTGGGCGTATGTTTCCAGTGAAGAAGTTGGCCCCCACCATACGACAGTGTTTGCAGCGGTCAGGGTCACACCGTGTGCAGCGGACTGCGGTTGTATGACTAACACCTTGGGGTCGTCGGTCTCTTGAAACCGTTTGAATATCTCAGTACGTTTACTAGCTGGTACATCCCCACGTATAACCTCAGTGGCTATACCGTCATCACGTAGCTTGTCTGTGAGTATGTCAATGACATGTTTGAACGGTACAAACACGAGTATTTTCTTACTCGACTCATCAATTACTTCACGCAGTACTTTGTATCGGTTCTTAATATCAAACTCTAATGTCTCTTTGTCATCGGTGTACACTGCGCCTGCGCTTATCTGTAGTAGCTTGTTCATGGTAACCGCTGCGTTTACTGCGGTAACTTGCTCGCCTGCCACGCGCATAACGAGCTGATCCTTCAAAGCCTTGTAATACTTCTTCTGCTGACTTGTTAACTCGACCTCACGCTTAACGTATACCATCGGCGGTAGGTCTAGGCATTCCTCCTTGGTAAACCGTATCGCAGGTTGTAGTGCGTTGAATACTGTATCAGTAGCTGACTCTTTCGGTGCCCACTTGAATTGCGTAACGCGAACCAATACTTGATCTCGGAACGCACTAAAGAACTTAGGTACTGCTTTGGGGTTAACAAGTTTAGCTAGGCCATACGCATCTACTGGGCTTTGTGCGGCGGGCGTACCCGTCATCAGCCACAGCCACGTGTCTGGTTTAACTACCCTGTTTAGAGTTTTCCAACGGTCGGTCTGCACATTCTTGTAGTGAGTAGCCTCATCTATAATAATGCAGTCGAAGCCCCCATCAGCTATGACGTCTTGTACTATCTTCACACCATCGTAGTTAATGATAACGAACTCAGCGCCACCCTCGATTATCTTTCGGCGTTTTGCTTTCGCACCATGCGCCACGTCAACTGTTCGGTGCATAGCAAAGGTAAACAAGTCAGCACGCCACGCGCTATCCATAATTGACAGTGGGCATATAACTAACACGCGGTTGATCTTGCCTTGTCTCATCAAGTAGTCAGCCGCCCATATTGCGCTGGCTGTCTTACCTGTGCCCTGCTCATTGAAACAGAACGCACGGCGGTTCATAGTCAAGAACCCTGCTGTCTTCTTCTGGTGGTCAAACGGTTCGTACTTACCTGTCCACTCATACCTACCCTCAATAGGTGATGGCGCGTTGATCTTCATGTTACGTAAAGCCTTGGCCTCGTCTAGTCCCCAACTAACCGCTACTGTGTTAGGGGCGACTTCCTTACTCCTAGGTATAACCTCGGTGACTTGCTTAGGGTTACGCAGTTTAAGTAGTATGGCTTTGTTATCTAAAATTCTCATCTATAGGTCTAAAAGCGATACGATTGTTTTCATTGGCCCCGCCACCGATTGGTAATCATCTGCACCATGGCCAAAAAAGATTCTAGTAGCGTAGCTCTCGTTGCCATTGCTCCGTTTAATATGCATTGGCTCCATGTATAACACGTTGTCTAAATTTACTAGTATTGTTTTGCGGTCGTCGTATCTCGTTAAAAGTATAAACTTGCTCATGTCTTACCCCCTGATTTATAGTTACGTGCTCGGTTCTTACTACTACTTTCTACCTTGTACCCATCAGCATTCGACCCGCCATTGGCTAGCGACTTGTTGTGCGATATGTCTTTACCTTTACGTTTCTTGTACCCGTGCTTCTTATCGAACGCACGTCTAGCACGCTGTCGTTCCATACGTGCTCTGTGTTCTTTACTACCTACTGGCGCGTTTTTCTGCGGCTTTCGGTCTTTCGGATTCTTGTACGGCATCTGCCTTATCCTCTTTTGGTTTATTAAAGATACGGTCGAACTCTGAATTGAACCGCTCCGTATCTGCTGTTGGTCGTCTTCTACTACCTTTACCCATTACCCTCTCCCGTTATGTGGACACTCTAATACGTCACACCATGCTCGGCACAACCCGCTTGGGTTAGCGTTCCACACGTTGCTATCAGATGCGATCACCATTTGTTTATACTTACCTACATACTTTTCAGTTAACGCCCGCTGGTCGTCAGTGCGTGTGTACCTACTCCTGATAAGGTCTTTAGACACGACAAACAACAGGCCACCTTTCACCACCTCTATTTCTGGGAAGTGTTTCCACACTGCTAAAGCCATAAGCTCTAGCTGTCCCTTGTCTGCGTACCGTGCCGACTTACCTGTCTTGTAGTCCACAACCCACGCTAACTTCTTGTCATGGTCTACTATAATTAGATCGGCTATACCTCTGAACCATACATCGTCATCTCTGAACCCGCATGGCTCTAGGTTAGCTGTTAGCCCTAGCTCGTACTCGCACAGCTTCTCCCCTTGGATGCGGTTAAGTGCATCGAGTGAAGGTTTACAGTAGTCGTACTTCTTAGGTAGTGGCTTGTTGTCACGTATGTACTCCTCACACGCAAGGTGTACGTCAGTGCCGTAGCGCATAGCGTCAGTTTCTTTCTGCGGATATTCTTTTAATATCTTCACATGGTAAAACTGCTTGGGGCATGTCTCGAACGCTTTAAGTTTACTAAACGACCACGGTGCTATGCTCACAATAAGTAATCCTCTAAATCATTAGTTCGGTGTTGGTGGTCTTCTATCGCCCGCCGTTGCTCTATCGTAAGGTTAGATGATGTTTTGTTAAGGTACCTATCCCTACCTTTCTTTT
>Ga0208134_1000357_pt1 | contig 30163 bp, 54 predicted proteins | sample VirMetDEL_Mar_31_FD_184515 | JGI IMG/M metagenome (GOLD analysis project Ga0208134, IMG submission 184515) | Aqueous microbial communities from the Delaware River and Bay under freshwater to marine salinity gradient to study organic matter... | ecosystem: Environmental > Aquatic > Marine >...
GAACTGCTGGAGCTGGAACATTTGATGGTTTTGCCACATTATTAACTGCTGCTACTTTACCAGCTGGTCAAGACATTACTGGAGTTGCAATTACCGCTGAAAACGTTGTTGAAGAATTAGGAAAAGTTGTTGATGCTTTACCATCTTCTTTATACGGAAACGAAGATTTATATATTTATGTTTCTCAAAACGTATTAAGAGCATACAAAAGAGCAATTGCTGCTTCTGGTGGAAGTGTACAAGGTAACAACCAAGATTTAAACGTTGAGTTTTTTGATGGTATTAAAGTTGTTGCAGCAAACGGATTAGCAAATGATACAATAGTATCTACTTTGAAATCTAACTTATATTTTGGAACTGGTTTATTAAATGACCAAAACGAAATCAAAGTTTTAGATATGGCAGATTTAGATGGAAGTAAAAATGTGAGATTTATCGCACGTTATACTGCATCAGTTCAAATAGGAATTTTAGAAGACGTTGTTTTCTATTCTTAATAACAAATAAATAATAACAATAAAGGAGTAGGTGGTTAATCTGCTTACTCCTTTTTTTTATAACTTAAAAAAAAATAATACATATGGCTTGTTTACTTACATCTGGCAGAAAGTTACCTTGTAAAAATTCAGTTGGTGGTTTGAAAGCAGTTTATTTTACAGACTATGGTACATTGGGAGATGTTACAATAGTAGCTGGCGAAATTACTGCGATTGCTGGTACACCAGATTTTTACAAATACGATATTAAAGGTTCTTCTTCTTTAGAAACTGCAATTAATAGTTCAATAGAAAACGGAACAACTTTTTACACACAAACTTTAAATTTAACTTTGACTACTTTAGACAAAGCTACACAAGAAGAAATTAAATTATTAGCTTCATCAAGACCACACGTTGCAATTGAAGACTATAACGGAAACTTCTTTTTAGTTGGTTTAGTTCACGGTGCAGAGGTTACTGGAGGTACTATTGTTAGTGGTGCAGCAATGGGAGATTTAAGTGGTTTTACTTTAACTTTAGAAGGAATGGAAACATCTCCAGCTAATTTTACAGTTTCAACTGTTGTTACTGCAAATGTAAGTGATACACAAATTGACCCAGCATAATTTTTAGTTCTAATTTATTTAAAAAGGGTAATCTTAATTGGTTATCCTTTTTTTTTGCTTTAATATATAAATAATGTGTTTTTTTTTATTATATATATATGAAACATTTGTTACCCACACCTGATGTACAAACTATTAATATTATACCAAGAGTATATTCTACATCTGTAACAATAAGTTTACGAGATGACAGTACAAACAATGTGGTTTCTTTTGTGCTTCCTACTTCTGAAATTAAAGGTAATTATTTAGAACTATCTAATATCTTTTCTTTAAAAGAGGGACATTTTTATGATTTAAAAGTTTATGAAATAAGAGGAAGTTATAAGCAATTTAAAGAAAGAGTTATTGCTTTAGGTGGAACGTTTGAAGACAACACTTGTTTATTGAGTTCTTTAGAAGCGGATGGATTAGTTAATACTACTGATTTAGATATCATTTACAGAGATAAAGTATTTTGCACTGCACAATCAACAAACCAATCAAATAACGAAAGCTATTCAGTCAATAAAGACGAATACAAATCAAAGAGTGGTAATAACGATTTTATAATATTATGAGTAAACACATAAATAAATACAGAAAGCCAACGGTGGCTAAAAAGAAAGATTCAAAGATTAGCTTTGTAAATCTATCAACTTATAGTTCTCCTAAAATTGTAGAATCTAAAAGTAAAGAGTGGGTTGAATTTGGTGCTAACAATAATTACTTTCAATTCTTAATTGATAGGTATAATGGAAGTCCAACAAATAGTGCAGTTATAAACGCTATTTCTCAAATGATTTTTGGTAAAGGTTTGGATGCTACAAACAGTTCTAAAAAACCAGAGCAATATGCTTTAATGATTTCTTTATTTAAAAAGGATGTTGTTAGAAGATTAGCTTATGATTTAAAATTAGCTGGGCAATGTGCTATTCAAGTAATTTATTCAAAAGATAAAAAGACAATTCAAAGAGTTGAACATTTACCAGTTGAAACTTTAAGAGCAGAAAAATGTAGTGCAGACGATAAGCAAGTACAAGCATATTATTACCATCCAGACTGGGCAAATGCAAAGCCAAGCGATGAACCTAAAAGAATACCAGCGTTTGGTGTTTCTAATAGTCCACAACCAATAGAAATTTTATATATAAAGCCCTATAAAGCTGGAATGTATTATTATAGTACACCAGATTATCAAGGTGGTTTACAATACGCAGAATTAGAAGAAGAGGTTTCAAATTATCATTTAAACAACATTTTAAACGGACTTGCACCATCAATGTTAATTAATTTTAACAATGGAATACCAGATGAAAGTGCACAAACAATAATTGAAAATAAGATAAAGAATAAGTTTTCTGGAAGTTCAAATGCTGGTAAATTTATATTAGCTTTTAATGACGATAAAGAATCTGCTGCTGATATTACACCAGTTCAATTAAGTGATGCACACAACCAGTATCAATTTCTTTCAGAGGAATCACAAAAGAAAATAATGGTATCGCATAGAGTTGTTTCTCCTATGTTATTAGGTGTAAAAGATTCAAGTGGATTGGGTAACAATGCAGACGAATTAAAGACTGCAACTATCTTAATGGACAACACAGTTATTAGACCATTTCAAGAACTTTTAATAGATGCCTTTGACCAAATACTTGCATTCAATGGAATTGCTTTAAACCTATATTTTAAGACGTTACAACCTTTAGAATTTACAGATTTAGATAATGTAAAAGACAAAGAAACAAGAGAAGAAGAAACTGGTGTTAAAATGTCTAAAATGGATTCTGATTTAGAAGAGTTTGGAGAAGATGAAGATTTAGATGAGTGGGAATTAATAGACGAAAGAAAAGTAGATTACGATTCAGAAGAAGAATTAGATAAAGAAGTTGAAGCGTTAAACAATCCTAAATTATCTATCCTTTCTAAAATATACAATTTTGCAACTACTGGAACGGCAAGACCAAATGCAAAGAGCGAACAAGATGGAGAAGCAAACGGTTTTAAGTTCAAAGTAAGATACCAATACGCACCTTTAACTGCAAGTTCTGATAGTAGAGAGTTTTGCAAGAAAATGGTAGCGTCTAAAAAAATATATCGTAAAGAAGATATACAAATGATGAGTAAAAGTAGCGTAAATGCTGGATGGGGATTAAATGGTGCTGATAATTACGACATCTTTTTATATAAAGGCGGAGGAGATTGTCATCATTTTTGGATGAGAAAGACTTATAAGTCAAAAAGAAAAGGTGGAACTGCTGATGCTAAAAATCCAAATTCAGAAATAAGCGTAAATAAGGCTAAAAAAGAGGGATTTAAACCAGAAGTAAACGCTAAAGAGGTTGCAAAAAGACCAACAGATATGCCTAATAACGGATTTGTAAACAAAAAAAGATAATATGGCAACTGCATTATTTATAAGTAGAACGGATTTAGTAAAAAACACTATCATAGATGGTAATGTTGATACTGATTTATTCATACAATATGTGAAGATTTCACAAGAGATACACATACAAAACTATTTAGGTAGTAAATTATATGATAAAATATCTGCTGACATTATAGCTGATAATTTAACTGGAGATTATTTAACGTTGGTTAACGATTATATACAACCTATGTTAATACATTATGCTATGGTTGATTTTCTTCCATTTGCAGCGTATCAATTAAAGTCTGGAGGTATATTTAAACATTCTTCGGAAAACTCTGAAGCTGCTTCTAAAGATGAAGTTGATTATTTAGTACAAAAAGAAAGGGATTTTGCAGAACATTATACAAGAAGATTTGTAGATTATATTTGTTTTGATAGTTCAAAGTTTCCAGAGTACAATCAAAATGTAAATTCTGATGTATATCCAGATAAAAATGTAGGTGGTTCAAATTGGGTAATATAATGAAAGGATATAAACCGAAAGCAGTAAACGTTGTTAAATTAGAAAAGTATTTAACTAAAAAAGAGAAAGCAAATGGCAAATGAAATTTACAATAGTACTTGGTGGGGAAACACAATTGATACTGCATCTTCAATAGGTACATCTACTGATATGATACAAGGGCAATTCAATATGAATGACAGACAAGAAGTAGAAGCAGTTAAATGTTTAGCAGATACAATACATACAATAGGATTAAAAAACATATAAAACAAAGATAATGGCGAAACCAAAATTAGCACTCATACCAGCAACGCAAGGAAGCAAGTTGTATTCCGTATTACCAGCAGATGGTGTAGGAGATTTCAATTTTTCAAGAGGTACAACAGCTACAAGAATAAATAAAGATGGATTAATTGAAACAGTTGCAAGTGGTGTTTCAAGATTAAACTATCCTTTAATTGATGGTGTTGTAAATGGTTGTCCAAGTCATTTGTTAGAGCCGCAGAGGACTAATTTGATTACTTATTCGGAAGATTTTAGTCAATGGGTTTTATCTAATTCTGGAAATGGTCAAATACCTATTTTAACAAGTAATTATACTACTAATTTAGGTTTAAATGCTTCAAGAATTATTTTCAATAGAACAAGTGCAAGTGCAAGTAATGTTTCTGCAATAAGAGGGAACGATTTTACGCAATCAACAAATACATTTTCTGTTTATATAAAATCAAATACAAGTAATGTAAATATAGATTTTAGATTAGGTTCATCTATTTTAATTTATGAGATAACTACTGAATGGAAAAGAATAGAGATTAGTGGTTCTGACTTTTATCGTTCTTATTTTGGTTTGTTAGGTAATGATAGCAATGTGTATGCAGATATATCCATAGTTGCAGCACAAGTAGAACAAGGAAGCTACGCTACTTCTTACATACCAACAAGCGGTTCAGCAGTTCCTCGTTCAGCTGAAACTGCTTCGGGTTCTGGTGATGCGAATACGTTTAATGGTTCGGGTGTTTTTTTTGCTGAAATTAGTGCTTTATCTAATGATTTAACAAATAGAATTATTTCGATTAGCGATGGAACGGCAGATAATAGATTTTTATTGTCTTTTTCAACTAATTCTAATGAAATAAGTGTTTTATTAAGAGTTGGAGGTGTTCCGGAAGGAAATTTTTCTTTTGTACTTAACAATATATTATCATTAAATAAAATAGCGTATAAATTTAGTGAAACAGAATTTGCATTATGGGTTAATGGCGTTAAAGTTGATTCTGTTACGGGTAATTTTGATGTTTGGAATAATAATGTAGTTAATAACCTACGTTTTTCAAGTAGAGACGGGTCTTATCCATTTTACGGAAACGTAAAACAAATTCAATACTTCGATTCAGTATTAACAGATGCAGAATTACAAGCATTAACAAGCAACTAATCACTAATAGTTATAACCATAAGGGTAACAAATACACACATTAAACCAACAAGAGTAAAATATAAAATTATTAATAAAATAGGCAAGTATAGCTTCGATTCAAGAGAACAAGCACAAACAAAGATTGATGCTTTAGGAACTGCAACTGATGAAGATGGTACTATTGACCATCCTTATGGTTGGAAATCTAAAAGTGTTAATATTGATGGAAATGGTGTACACGCTTTCTTTGGACTGAATTACGATTCTTTAAAATTCTAACGTTGGATATGCAAGATATAAAAATAGGAGCAATTAATCTACTAACTTTTACAGTTAGCTTTTCAAACATTGAACAATGGCTAAAAATAGCTTTATTAGTTGTTTCTATTGCATATACTGTATTGAAAATATTTAAAATGAGTAATAATAATGAAACTAACAAAAAACTTTAGTAAGTCAGAATTTGAATGTTCTTGTGGATGTGAAATGCCTTTGGAAGTGTTTCACAATATTCAAAAGGTCGCTAATCAACTTCAAATATTAAGAGATGCAACTGGTAAGTCAATTACTGTTAATAGTGCTTATAGGTGTGTAAAGCACAATAAAGCTATTGGTGGAGTAGATTCATCACAACATATTTTAGGTAAAGCAGCAGATATTGTAGTTAAAGGAGTTGATCCAAGTATAATATTTGATTTAATTGATTTGTTTATAAACGATTGTGAGATGCTTCAAGGTGGTCTTGGTAATTACAATTCATTTACACATTACGATATACGCAAAATAAAAGCACGTTGGGATTATAGAAAGTAATATGAAGCTATTAAAAGACTTATTACATTTTATAATGTTTTTATGTGGTGCAATAATAAGAATAGATAATATTAACTATCCAAATATACTAATGTTAATTAACAGAATAATTATTACAATATTTTTAATAATATGTTTACAATTAAATTATTTTGTAAACTTAAAAAGGTACAATTAAAATGAAAAAGATATTAGATTGGTTTAGCGGTGGTGTAATTAAAGAGGTAGGTAAAGTAATAGATAATTTATTTACTACTAATGAAGAGCGTATAAAAGCTAAAAACGAAGTATTTAAAGTACTAAAAGAACAACAATTAGAGTTACAGAAACTACAAACAGAAATAATATTAGCAGAAGCAAATGGTAATTGGCTACAAAGAAGTTGGCGACCAATACTAATGCTTTCTTTTGGCTTTATAGTTATTTATGTAAAATTTATAGCACCTATGTTTAGTTTACCTATACCACCTTTAGAAGACCAATTTTGGAGTTTACTTAATTTAGGTATTGGCGGATATGTAGTTGGTAGAAGTGCAGAGAAAGTTATGAAAGAATATAAAAAGTAAACCCCACATTAAAACGTGGGGCAACAGTTGATAAAAAGCATTAAAACGCTTCTTATCTTTGTGTTGGTAAAACATTAAAACGATTTTACAACACGGTATATAGTTAATGCCTAAGTCCGTGCCTTACCATCATTTTCCACTTCTTTAGCCATAATTAAAATATTTTTTCTAGCCCATTCCACCCCAGCTTCAAAACCTTTTTTAAGTTCTTTATAACTATTTGTTTCGTGCATATCAAAATAATTATGTGCATAATATTCAGATGCTTTTTCAATTTGTTGTTTTGTGTTTTCCATTTTATAAAATATTTTAATTATTACTTCTGTTCTTAATTCAATCTTCGTACTATTTACACGGCACTAACCATATACCTATACGTTGTAAATAATACTAAATAGGCTCAGCCATTAGGCAACAGTAAAATTTATCAACATCATAATCTTTTAAATGTGTTGTTTTTTTAGTCCTTAAGTTTTTAATTAAACAATATTCATATCTAATTTTAACCCTACTTGCATCATTAAATGCGTGTTTAAATTTATATTTTTTAATAATTTTAAACCTATCCTCTGGCAATCTTTTATAGCGTGCCATTTTTTTCAAGCACTCTTCAATATTAAAACCTCTCAATATATCTGCATCTATTTCATACCAAGAAAACGGAAAATAAAACTCTTGACCAATTGCGTAATCTTCAAATTTATACCCACTACCCATAAAACACACAGTGTCTATATTTCTTGATTTTAATAATTCTAAATATTCTTTCTCTTTCCACATAATATATTATTTACAACACTATCCAAAGTGAATTAAAACGCCATTTTACACTAGACGTTGGCAGTAACTAAGAATTAACTCATTTTGCAACTACCTAAAACCCATTCAATTTTTCTAACAAGTTCTGGTTTTTTAAATCCATTTTTGCAATAATTGTTTATTAATTTAAAAAGGTCTTTCTCAAATTCAGAGCCACTACTGCCAACACCAGATAAATTTAATTGCTCTAAATGGTATTTTTGCATATTTTCTGATATGTGTTCAATCATTCCATCGTCCATATAGTCATAATCAGATAATCCTTGCTTATATAAAAACTCTTTGGCTTTTTTGTTCATTGTTTATTTATTTAATTTATTAATATTCTATCCGCAACTAACCTTAACCGTATACGTTACCCACCATTAACCTCTATAAGTTGCTTAACATTCCAATAGGCTTGTGCGTAATTTGTAATTCATTCCAATGATGTGTAAAGTTTAAGGTTACTGTAGATTGTTTGGGTTGCACACAGCATTCTTTTTTTTCGCTGCAACGAGTTAAAAGCACGAACGTTAAAATTAATAAACAGTATTTTTTTCTCATTTTATTTGAATGATTAATCCATCTGAAAACCCTTTGTTTTCAGGAATGTCTCCATCTTCACTACTGCTTTCTCCAACGGCAATAATTGTTTTGTTAATTCAATTATAAAAGTTTTATAACAACTCTCTTTTGTAGCTAATCTCGCTTCTTTCTCAATATTTAAAGGGCAGTCTTTTAATTCCGCTAATACTGTTTTTAATCTACGCTCGTAATCTTCTTTTAATTCTTTCATAATGTTTTGTTTTTAAATTTTCGCACTAACCATATAACCATACGTTGTAAACAATTATGCCCTAGAATAAATGTTATCAAAACACTCATTGCAAAAACCTAACTTTTGTGTTGGCTTACAAAGACAGTTAGCGCATAACTGCTCGCTATCGCTTTCACAACAACGTGTATAATTATCATCTTCTACTGTTTTAACACATTCTATTACTAAATTAATTAGTTCTTTTTGGTTCATCTTTATTTATTTACTTTATTAATATTCTACACATCTAACCTTAACCTTACAAGTACGTTAAGCAAATATACAAAATAATTTAATAAGTAAATGTTAAAGTTTGTTAAAGTATTTTTTAATTGAACATAGTTATTCTATTATACGAGTAAATATTTTTTGATAATAATGTTTTCTAATATTTTTTGATAAATATATATTTGTAATATCCAAGCCAATTATTAAAAAGTAATGCTTTAGTTTTATTATGGGATAAATTTACGGGTATTTTTTTTGATAATTGCTATATTTCAACATTACTATTTATTTATTTATTAACAAGTCTTATTTTATAAGGCTTTCTTTAATGTGTTAACAAGTAAATTATTATTCAACTATATATATACTGTATATTTGAATAGGGATTGATTAACCTTACTATCTTGTTTTTTTTCATTAACACTTGTTTTAAATAGAGGTCAGAAATGGCTTCTATTTTTTTTAACATTTTTTTAACATCTTAAATAGTTGTAGAACTAAAAAGAGGTTGTAAGTTTGCTTCATAATTAATCACTAAAACAAATAATATGGAAGAATCATTAACAATTTTACAAGAGTACGCAATTGCATCTGATAATTTATGGCTTGCTGGCAAATTACAATTATTAGAAAAAGAAATTGAAATAGACATATTAAATGCAGAAATAAAAATGCTTGACAAATTTTAAATTATGAAAGAAAGTAGAAAAGATTTTATTAAGAAAGCGCACAAGAACGCTTGTAGTGAGTGGAAGACTAATATTGAAAAAGAGTTTCCTAAGTTATTTAAAAAGGATGCTTTAGTGGTTGGGAAATGGTATAAACTAGCTAATTCAGGAGACCATATAACTGGGTTAGACCGAGACCATAACCTTATATTTGTAGAAGAGTTTAATAAATGTAATATAGCTAAAAGGTTTAATGAATTATTCGAAGAAAACGTACATTTATTATATGAAAATCATTTATTTGGACACAATCCTAGCGGTAAAAAAGTTTGCTATTTGGGATGTAAAACTACTATTAAAGGTCTAACACTAGCAACCGACAAAGAAGTAGAGCAAGCACTTATTAAAGAAGCTAAGAAGAGAGGGTTTAAAAAAGGGGTTTACTCTAAGTGTTTGTGGAACAAAATTACTAAAAAATTAGAGCAAGGTGGATTTCATAACGATAGAAATGAATTATGGTTTTGCGGAGCTCATATATTTGACAACGGTAAATGGGCAGAAATAATATAAACCATTACAAAAGAACAAGCAGAAAAAGAATTAGGTAAAACAATTTTAAATTAAATTATGAAAGTAAATGAAGTAGCTTGGGCAAACTTAAAAAAGCAAATAGAAATGCACTTAAAAGAAGATCCTAATTTAACAGATGTAAAAATTAATTATCAAATGAAAATACCAACTTTTGGAACAAGAAACTATTTAAACTTAAATGTTTCAATTAATAAATAAAAATTAACTATATTTACAAAAACAAATTTAAACAAATGAACAAATTAAGAAAGATTCAAGCCGAATTAAAAGCACCCAAATCACAACGCAATTCGTTTGGTAAATACAACTATCGAAGTTGTGAAGATATTTTAGAAGCAGTTAAACCGCTTTTAGATAAATACGAATGTACATTAACAGTTTCAGACGAAATTAAACAATTAGGAGATATTATATTTGTAGAATCAATTGCAATTATATCTGATGGAGAAAACCAAGTACACACTAAAGCACAAGCTGGAATAGACCCAAATCGTAAAGGTATGGACATTGCACAAAGTTTTGGTAGCAGTAGTTCATATTCAAGAAAGTATGCTTTAAATGGCTTATTTTTGATTGATGACACTAAAGATGCTGATAGTACAAATACTCACGGAAAGGAAGGTAAAGCACCAAAAGCAACTGCAACTTCTGATAAAGAATGGCTAAATAAGGGTACTGCTGAATTTACAAAAGTACAAGCATATTTAAAAGGCGGTGGTACACTTTCAAACGTAGAAAAGAAATACAAAGTTTCAAAAGAAACAAAGGAATTATTAACTAAATAAATTAGAAATCAATTAAAATTAGAATTATGAGCAACAAAAGTTATTTATTAGGAGATGTAGAATTACATTTAGAAGAAATTAAACAGTTATCACAATACTTTGAAAGTATTTTAACTTACAATTCTCAAAAAAAGTTAGTACCAAAGAAAGATGAAAACGGAAAAGAGTTGAAGAAACTTAAATTAAACTTTTCAATTTTTGAAGAAGGTAACTACGGTAAAAATGTATCTTTTACAATTCCACAAAGCAAAGAGCAAAGGGGTTTTTCGAAGAAAAGGTACGTTGCAAATGGTAAAATTTATTATGCATCAGATGACTTACAGGGTTTTGTACAAAAGTCAGAAGCTAAAGTAGAAGTTCAACAAGAAGAAACAGTAGATTTACCATTTTAATTAATTAATTCAAAGGGGTGTTAATAGCATCCCTTTTTTATTCTATGTGGATATATAAAGACCAAATTATAAAAGAAATAACTGATTTTCCAGAAGATGCAATAGGCTTCGTTTACAAGATATTTAACAAAAAAATAGACAAATACTATATAGGTAAAAAGATATTGCTTAATAAGCGTACTAAACCACCATTAAAAGGATATAAGCGTAAAAGAGTTGAATGGGTAGAAAGTAATTGGTTGAAATATACTGGAAGTAATTCAGAAACAAAAAAATGGTTAGTTGAAGATTGTGAAAGAAGAATAGTTTACATTTGTTATAATCGCACAATGATGACTTATTACGAAACCGATTTACAATTTCAAGAAAAGGTTTTAGAAAGGGATAATTTTCTAAACGATAATATTTTAGGTAAATTTTTTAAAACAAGAATAATCAAATATAAAGAAGATGAATCAAACAAGTATACAAGATGATAGTAAAGAAGTTAAAAGAATGGAGATGCAACTTTTGTATGATGATGCTTATGTTGACATATCAGAAGAAGTAAAATACCCACCAGTAGCAATTAGTTGTGGTTCTTACACAGAAAAAAATACAGATGGAACAAGTTCAGAATATCCAATACCTTTAGGAACTTACGGAAACTTCAGTTTCGTACAAGCACAACCAAAAGTTGGTAAATCATTTTTTACAAGTTTGTTAACATCTGCTTACTTAAATAACGGAAACAAATTTACTGGTAAAATAAAAGGGCATAGAAAAGGTAGAAACGTAATTCACTTTGATACAGAACAAGGAAGATTTCACGCTCAAAAGGTTTTTATAAGACCGATAATGATGAACGGTTTAGAAACTGATGATAAATATTATACTTACGCTTTAAGAAATATGAGTCCATCAGATAGGATTGATTTTATTGATTACGTTTTAAGTGATGTTTTAGATGGAAAGAATATAGGTTTAATAATTATTGATGGAATTGCTGATTTAGTTGCTGATATAAATAATCTTGAACAATGTTCTATGGCAGTTCAAAAATTAATGAGTTGGACTGATGAATATAAATGCCACATTGTAACGGTTATACATTCGAATTACGGAAGTGATAAACCAACTGGACATTTAGGAAGTTTTTTAGAAAAGAAAGCAGAACTTCAAATTAAGTTAGAAGCAAATCACGTTAACAAGGGCTGGGTTTCAGTTGAATGTAAAAGAAGTAGAAATAGAGGTTTTGAACCTTTTAGCTTTTTAATAAATGAAAACGGTTTACCAGAATTTGTTGACAATTCTTATGAATTTTACCATTAATATATTTTCAGTATATTAGCATATATGCAAAACTGGAAAGAGAAAGACTTATTCGAATGGTTAAGTAACAACCATTACAAAACATTAGTAAATAGTAAAAACCCAATTTCAAGATGGGATTGCTATGATATTGAAACTCAAAATAGAATAGAATTAAAATGTAGACGAAAACATTATAGCACTTTAATTTTAGAAAAGAGCAAATACGATGCTATGCTATTGGAATCAAATAAAAATTTAGATATACCAATTTACATTAATAGCACACCAGAAGGTGTTTACTTATTTAACTTAAATGAAATAGATATAAAATGGTTTACAAAATCATTACCAGCAACAACTGAATTTAAAAAACGTATTTGGGTGAAAAAAGAAATAACAGAATTACAAGTAGTAAAAGCAATTAAATTAAAATAAAAACAATGGAATCAATCACACTATTAAATAAGGAAGTATTTAACAAAGAAGAAATATTAGTTAAAATGATGGATGATACGTTTTACTACGGTTATCTTGGTAAACACGCTTTATCTTCATCAAGTTGTAAAAGTCTTTTAGAATCTCCAGAAGCATACGTTGCAATGTTAAATAAACCACCAAAGGAGAAAGAACCTCAACCGTTTAGGGATGGCAGACTAATTCATTTGTTAAGTTTAGAACCACATAGAATAGACGAATTAACAATTATAGAAAGCACCAAAGGAAGTAAAGCATATAAGTTAGCAGTTGAAGAACAATTACCACAAACAGTTTACACTTTAGCAGAACTAAACAGATGTAAGGCAGTTGCAGAAGCGGTGCTAAACAATAAAGATTTTAATAGGTTAGTTAAACAAGCAGAATTTGAAGTGCCAGAAATAGGCTATTATAACGATTTACCATTTAGGGGAAAAGCTGATATACTTTTACAAGGTATTGTTGTAGATTTAAAAACTACAAGTGATATAAGTAAGTTTTCAGAATCTGCTTTACTTTACAATTATGATTTACAAGCTGCACTATATTTAGAGTTGTTTGGAGCGTTTGAATTTAATTACGTTGTAGTTGATAAACAAACAAAGGAAGTTGAATTTGTTACATTATCAGATGAATTTATTGCTGGTGGTTATGAAAAGTTAAAAATAGCAACTGACAATTATAAAAAGTATATTGATAATAAAAAATTTTACGAACAATATTATTATAATAATTTAGAAGCGAGTAGTAAAGCTTTAAGTTTAAGTGAGTCTATCTTAAAAAGAATAAAACATATATGATGAAAGAAGCAAAAGCATTTCTAATATCTAATTTAAAAAAAATATTTTTAAAATTAGAGAATGTTGAAATTTCTTATGAATTCAGAGATTCGTCTCAAACACACATAGTTGAAGTTAAGCCTAACTCAATTTATAAAACTTGTGAAAAATATATAAAACAAGAAATAGAGCTTGAAGATTCTTTTTACAAGAATTTCCCAGCTGAAACAATGCTTTTTATTACTGAAGATTCTTTAACTAAAATAAAGTCTCCTGATTTAGTTCTAAAATATAAGTTGGCATACAACATATCTAATTCTTACACACCAATTTTATTAAGTTCACTTTTGACTAAAAATCAATTAGCAAACGCTGGTGAAAATAATTACGCTTTATCTTCATCAAGTTGTAAAAGTATATTGATAATAAAGAATTTTACGATAATAATTTTAAATCAATAACTAAATAATATGGAAGCAAAAGAATTAAGGATTGGGAATTTGTTTAGATTTATTTCTACTAATTCCATTGAATATGTGTCAGATATTAAAACTAATGGATTAAAAACTCCAGTAATTAATAATGTTAGTATAAAAGATACTGAACCAATACCACTAACAGAAGAATGGTTGGTTAAGTTTGGGTTTGTTTTAGATTTAGACTCACACCGAATCACCTACCTAAGCAAGCACATAACAATCTATATGCAAGATGGTATTTTTTGGTGTGATATGCTATGGGGTTGTTTAGAATTAAAACACGTACACCAATTACAAAACTTATACTTTGCATTAACTAACGAAGAATTAACAATTAAATGGTTATGGAAGATAGACAATGCAATCAATTAAATTCAGTTGCTTATAATAGTTGTGTAGATAGTTACTATCAAACAAAAGATAAAAATGATGTGTACGAATATTGGCTTTACCTTGTAGAAGCTGGTAGGGTTTGCGAAGCAAAAGGTGTTGAAAAGGCATTGGAATTAATTACATTACTTGAAGACTTGAATATATATGGCAAAGGCAAAGAAGAAGATAACGATTAAAAACTGCAATTACGATGCAATGCTTTACTGTTTCAGAAAAGGCTTTAGGATTTATCCAAAGGTTTCTGGTTCTAAATTTAAAGTGTTTTATACTTTAGGAGGTAACGGACAGTTTTATATGAAAGGCAAAGAATTTAGTGCAGGAGAATCTTATCAAGCAATTTGGGATTTATACACAAAGATTTACGAATACGATAAAAACAAATAAAAGATGAATAGTTTAGAAAAATTATTAGAAATTACAGAAACATTTAACAGAGAGTTAGAACTTGAAGAACAGAAAGACGACAGAAAAGGTATGCCAGTTTACTCTGGTGTTCTTACTTATTTTCCAGATGCTTTAAAAGAAGTTGCTAAATGTAGTTTAGCTGGACAGAAACAACATAATCAAGGAGATAAATTATATTGGGATAAAAATAAAAGTTTTGATAATGAAGATGCTTTAGTCAGACATTTAATAGACCATTCAAAGAATCCAGTTGATGAAGATGGTGTATTGCATTTAGCAAAAGTAAGTTGGAGGGCATTAGCATCGTTGCAAATATATTTAGAGAATAGATAATAAAAACGTTTAATAAAGTTTATAAGGGTGGCAAATAGCTATCCTTTTTTTATGCCTAAATTTTATTTAAATGTTAAATTATGTTAAAGTTTGTTAAAAGATAGTTCATAAACTAAAAATAGGTTGTATCTTTGGTGTATAATTAAAAACAAACAAGATGAAAAAAAGTAAACAAGACCAAGTATTATCAAACCAAGTGCATTTAGTAGTAATGACAATTATAGTAATAATATTAATCACAACAAACTTTTAATATGAAAAGAGCAATAGAGTACTTTGCAGAGTTTATGGTATATTTAGTTATGACAATGTCAGTATGTTTTTTAGTGCTAACGTTTATATCAATGATCATTAAATTATTTACAAGGTAATTATGACAGAAGCAATACAAGTTCTTATAGAAACAATTGAACCATCATACGAAACAACTGGTAGTTATCAATATCCGCTTCCTAATGAAGTAACTTTATCTATTGATAGTAGTACTTATGTTATAGACTTAAACCTTAAAGAGAGTGTTTTAAAAGCTGAAATATGGAACGCTGAAGATGAAATAGAATTGACAAGTGAAGATGTAGATTTTATTTACAATTATCTTGATGGCTTATTAGAAGAAGAAATTGATTTAACTAAAAGATATTACGAAGAAGAAAAGTATCAAGAACAAACATCATATTATATAAGATAATGGAAAATATAACAAACGAGTGCAATATGGAATTAATGGCAAGGTATGAAGATAACCACTTTGATTTAGCTATTGTAGACCCGCCTTATGGAATTGATGTTACTAAAATGACTTTGGGAAACGGAAAAAAGAAAATAGACAGAGGCACTACAAACTGGGATAGCAACACTCCTACAAAGGAGTATTTTGAAGAATTAAGGAGGGTTTCTAAAAATCAAATTATATGACTGAAAACTTACCTCCAAGTATGGGTTGGATTTATTGGGATAAAGGAACTGGTGCAAATGATTTTAGTGATGGGGAACTTGCTTACACCAGCTTTAACAGAGCATTAAGAAGTTATAAAGTTAGTTGGGTAGGTGCTAATGCAAATAATGGCACACCAAGAATACACCCAACGGAAAAACCTATTAAATTGTATGAATGGATTTTAGATAAATATGCCAAAGAAAATGATAAGATATTAGACACTCATTTAGGTAGTGGCTCAATTGCTTTAGCGTGCCACAATTTAAAGTTTGATTTAACCGCTTGTGAATTAGATACAGAATATTATAACGCAGCAATGAAAAGATTAAAAGAACATCAACAACAATTAACAATGTTTTAAAATATGGAATTAACAAAAAAACAATTAATAAAAGTAAGTGGTGCAATATTATCAAGTTACATCAATAATCATTACCTTGAAGAAACAAAGCATTTAGGTGTGTTTAGGCAAACAACTAAAAAGAATGTTTCAAGAACATTAGAAGACTTATTAAAAATAGAATTAGAGTTCTTTGATAAAGTTTATGATTTAGATGACGATAAAGTAGGAAGCACAATAATACAAAACAATTTAGTTTTTATAGATGAATTTTTAAAGTTTGACTTTAACGAGTTCAGTAAACTACAAGAAGTATTTGTTGCTTACACAAAAGACCCAAAAAGAATTACAAGTATATCAGATAAAATATTAATCAAAGCTGGTGCAGAAAAAATATAAATAAAAAACAATTATGGCAAACAAGAATAAAGATTACAGTATTGCAGATGCAAATAAAATATTAGAAGACTTTCAAGAACTATCTGGAGTTGATGCATTATCATTATCAAGAAAACCAATAGATGCTTATTTTAGAGCATTACTTTATAAAGTATTAATGTATTTCAATTATATGAATGACAGACAAGTTGAAGATTTCTTTTGGACTAAACGAGTTAAAAGAACAAGAGTTGCAGTATACCACGCAATTCGTAAAATTGATTTATATTATCATAACTATTCAGATTTTAGAAACGTTTACAATATTTACTTTGATGACAAAATAGAAGAGTTTAAATTACTTGATAATAAGATTAAAGGCAGAGCAGATGAATTAAATAATAGAGTTAAAGGTAAATTACCTAAAAAAGAAAACGATGCCTTACAACTGCTTATAAATAGTTTACCATCATACAGAAGAGATGAAGTATATGAAATGGTTAATTTGAGAGTTAAGTCTTGGAGTTGGAAGTCTAAAGATAAATGTGAAGTAATTGAAAGCAGTGATGGTATAACAAGTAGTGCTTGGTAATAACTATAAGTTTTATTTATAGTATAATGTTTAACTATAAGAAAATAATATAGTAAAAAGAATAAATTGTGGTTTTAAAAGCATTATATAATTATACTTATATATTAAGTTATATGTAATAGCTACATACATATTTATCAAAATATATTAGAACATATAAATACAATGATGTGTTTTGGGTATATTATATTCTTTTTTCAAATCAACCTTTCTGTTAATAAGTAAATAACTTTTTGCGTTTAATATATTGTATATTTATATAAATATATATTATATGTTAGAAAAGATTTACGCTTCACACAATAAATGGATTAATACAGTTTTAAAATTTGGATGCACTCAAAATGAAGCAGAAGATATTGTTGGCAATATGTATGTTATTATAGGTACGATGCTTAAAAAAGGTTTAAACATTGCTTACGGTGAAGATGTAAATTATTACTATATATACTTAACTCTTAAAACTTCATTCCTACAAATGAAAAATAGACAAACAAAAGAAAAAAAGGTTTCAATTGATTTAATTTTAGATATTGAAGCTGGTTCTTGTGTAGATTTTGATGCAGCAAATGATATAGTACTTGAAGAATTAGATAATGTTCATTGGTACGATAAAAAAGTATTTGAATTAATACAAGGAGAATATTCAATTACGGAACTATCAAACAAAACAAATATAACGTATCATTCTTTGTACAATACCTATAAAAAAACAAAACAAAAGTTAAGAGATAAAATAATAGAAAAATAAATATTATGAAAAAAAAACAAAAAACATTAACAATACTTGAGTTTATTTCAATAGGTTTTATTGCCTTTTGTATGGTCGCAGTTTTAGTAGATGCTATTTTAAAAAACAAATAATGAAGTTAGGAGATTTAATAGAACGCATTACATATTATACTGGAATCAAATGGTTGTTTAAAAAAGTGTTTGGTAATGATTGTGGATGTGATGAAAGACAAAATAATCTAAACGATATTGAACTATTTTAATTATGGTAGAAGATAAACTAATATGGAACGGAATTAAAGAAAGGATTACTTCTAAAATGAGTAATGAAGACTTTAAAACAATGTGTAGATTACATTCAAAATACTTCAATCATAAGTACCAAGAAATTTGCACTTGCAATAAGAATAGATTAAGACAATGGATTCAAGAATTAACTGATAAATTAATATAAATATGACACCAAAAGAAAAAGTAAAAGAGTTGGTAGAAAAGTATACACTTTATTTAGGTACTGATGTTAACGGTGACGAATGCTATGTAGATATAATGGAAGCTAAAAGATGTGCATTAATTTGTGTAGATGAGATATTAGAAGCATTAGAACACCACACGTGGCAAAATAAAGATTGGGTAAGATTCTACAAAGAAGTTAAAGAAGAAATAAATTAATATGAAAGCAAAAGAAAAAGCAAAAAAGTTAATGGAAAAGTATCAGTTTAATGGAGATATGATTGATGATATTAGAATGAGTGAAGAGTCTGCAATAGAATCTGCATTAATTTGTGTAGATGAGATATTAGAAGCAAACGAAAAAATATCATTAAAAGATTTAAGAGAGACAATAGAAACAAATGATATACTTTGTCAACTAACAGATAACGCTATGTATTGGCAAAAAGTTAAAAAAGAGATAAATAAAATATGAAGAAACACACAATAAAAAAACATACAATAAATGAAAGAATAGCATTATTAGAAAAGATGTGCTATAAATTAGCATTAGAAGTTCAAGCAATTGTTGCTGCTATTAATATGACAGTTGAAAAAGATAAAGAAATATGAAATTAAAAGATAAGACATTAGAAAGAATTATTGAGAACGAAAATACTATTACTAAATTAGAATCTATTTGTAATAGTATGGTGCAAGAATTAGGTGGTTGCGAACATCATATTTTAAATTCAAGTGATGCCAGAAAGTATGGTGTTGAACTTGGCAGTTTAATATCTTGTTTATTGGGATGCTATGGTAAAATAAAAGACATTAGAAAGAATTATTGAGAACGAATAAAATACTTTATATTTCTTATTATATAATTAGTAAACTAATTTAAACTGATTATGGACAAAAGAGAAAACAACAAAGGTACAATAGGTAATAAAGGAGGTAGACCATCTAAAGCAGAAGAAGTTAAGATGATTGAAAGATTAACTCCATTAGAACCAAAGGCATTTAAAGCATTAGAAAAAGGAGTGGAACAAGGCGATTTTAAATATGTTCAAATGTTTTATAATTACTATGCTGGTAAGCCAAAAGAAACAAAAGATATTTCAATTACATCAGAGCAACCTTTATTTGATTTATAAATGTTTCAGACTACAACTGCAATAAAGAAATTACACGCACTTACAAAACGTAAGAAAGTAATACAAGGAGGTACATCAGCTGGTAAAACATTTGGTATACTTCCTATTCTTATTGATAGATGTATTAGAAATCCTATAACAGAAACGAGTGTAGTATCTGAATCAATTCCACATTTACGTAGAGGTGCAATAAAAGACTTCTTAAAGATAATGATTGCAACTGGTAGGTTTAGGGATAACCAATGGAATAGAAGTACCTTAAAATACACATTTACAAATGGTTCTTATATTGAGTTCTTTTCAGTAGAGCAACCAGACAAATTACGTGGTGCAAGAAGAAATGTATTGTATGTAAATGAAGCAAACAATATACCTTTTGAAGCTTACAATCAATTAGCAATTAGAACTTCTGGAGATATATGGATCGACTTTAATCCAACTGCAAACTTCTGGGCTCATAAGGAGGTCGCTAATCAATCGGATGCAGATTTCATTACACTTACTTATTTAGATAACGAAGCGTTACCACAAACCATTGTAGACGATATAGAATCAGCAAGAGAAAGAGCAAAGACATCTGACTATTGGAGCAACTGGTGGAAAGTTTACGGACTCGGTCAAGTAGGTTCTTTAGAGGGTGTATGTATTAAAGAATGGAAAAGTATTAAGTTACCAATTGAAGCAAGATTATTATGTTACGGAATGGATTTTGGTTATAGTAATGACCCAAGTACATTAATAGCATTATACAAATACAACAATGCTTATATCTTTGATGAAATAATATACCAAAAGAAGCTGTTAAATAGTGATATATCAAATCTATTTAAAGAACACGATATAAGAGAAATAGTTTATGCAGATAGTGCAGAGCCAAAATCAATAGCAGAATTAAAAACATACGGACATAAAGTGTTGCCTTGTACAAAAGGTAAAGATTCAATTGTTTATGGTATCAACTTAATAAATCAAAATCAAATATACATTACAGAAAGAAGTAAGAACTTAATTAAGGAGTTACAAAGTTATACTTGGATGAAAGACAGAGAGGGCAACACTATTAATAAACCAATAGACGCTTTTAATCATTGTATAGATGCAGCACGTTATGCAATTACATCACAATTAAAGAATCCAAATAAGGGGAGCTATAATATAAGATAATGAATAACGAAACAATGATAGCAATAGTTGAATGCTATATACATCATAGAACAGATAAAAAGGTAAGGATTAGAAAACCAATAACACACAATGAATTTTTCTTACTTACAAAGGCTTATGAAAATTGTAAGGACTTTTTCATAAAACATTAACAAAAAACTATTATATATATATGAAGATTAAAATAAACGTACCTACATCAATAAACGAAATAACATTAGGACAGTATCAAAAGTATTTAAAGATAGCAGAAAACAATCCAGATGGTAATTTCTTGGATGCTAAAATGATTGAAATCTTTTGCGGTATTCCTTTATCTGAAAGCTATAAATTAAAGATGAGTAGCGTTACTGCAATACTTGATATACTAAATGAATTACTTAACCAAACACCTCATCATATAGAACGTTTTGAAATGGATGGCACTGAATACGGTTTTGCACCAGACTTGAACGAATTAAGTTTAGGTGAATATATTGATTTAGATAACAATGTTTCAAATTGGGATTCTATGCACGTTGCAATGAATGTATTATACAGACCAATCAAAGTAAGTAAGGTTGGTAAATATAATATACAAGACTATGATGTAGCTAATCCAGAAGCAATGAAAGATATGCCTTTAGGGGCAGCAATTGGTTCAGTTTTTTTTTTGTACAATTTAGGGATGGAGTTATCGAAGCATACGATTCTTTATTCCAACAATCAAACGGAGATGGAGGTTATTCAAAATCAGCTAACTTCGGAGCAAAATGGGGTTGGTATCAATCAATTTATGGACTCGCTGGCGGAGATATTACAAGATTTGAAGATATCACTAAACTAAATGTGCATCAATGTTTTACGATGCTATCATTTATGAAAGAAAAAGCAGAGATAGAAGCACAACAAATAAAAAGTAAGTTTTAAAATGAAAGGATTTTATCAAGTAACCGAAACAATAAAGAACCAACTGTTAGCAGATGTAAATGTGAATACAGTAACAACTGGAGATATCACAAAAATAGATTTATCGAAGCAAACAATGTTTCCTTTATCACACATTATAGTTAATAATGTAGGTAACGAAGATAATATATTGCGTTTTAGTTTATCAGTTTTAGCTATGGATGTAGTAAACATTTCTAAAGAAAAAATTGTAGATGTATTTATAGGTAATAATAACGAGCAAGATATATTAAACACACAATTAGCAGTATTAAATAAGTTGGTGCAAGTTTTAAGAGGTGGTACATTATATCAAGATTTATACCAATTAGATGGCACACCAAACTTTGAACCTTTTTACGATAGGTTTGAAAATGAAATGGCTGGTTGGGCATTAACATTTGATGTGATAATACCAAACGATATAAGTATATGTTAAGCAATGTTAAAGACGAACTAAATAGATTTGCGAAGTATGTAATATCACAATCAAGGGCAAACTTAACAAGACAGAAAAAGAACAGTTCTAAAGAACTTTATAACAGTTTAGATTCAGAAGTAAAGGTAAGTGCTAATAGTTTTTCTTTGAGTTTCTTAATGGCTGAATACGGAGTGTTTCAAGATAAAGGTATAAGTGGTGTAAAAAAGAAATATAATACAAAGTACGCATATACAACTAAAATGCCACCACCATCAAAAATGGATAAGTGGATTGTAAAAAAAGGTATTGCACCAAGAGATAAAGATGGTAAGTTTATAAGTAGAAAGTCTTTACAATTTATGATTGCAAGAAGTATATTTAACAATGGTATTAAACCAAGTTTATTTTTTACTAAACCATTTGAAAAAGCATTTAAAGGATTGAATAAAGATTTAGTAGAAGCATATAAATTAGATGTTGAAGCATTAATGAAAAACAGTATAAATAATAAATAAGATGGCAATAAATTTAAGAGGTCCATATTACGTAAGCACATCAATACCAAATACTGCTTACGCTACATTGGATATATCTGTTTGGAGTGGAGATAAAAACACACCAGTAACTGCACAATATAGTTTAAGAAAGAATGTAGTTGGTTCAAGCGTAATAGTGCTTTTTGAAATATCAGAATTAGTTAGAGATTATTTAGAAATTACATTTGATGGGGATTATACTGGACAAACTGTATGGGTGCAATTAGCACATACTGCTTACGCTACATTGGATTCATCTGATGTTGTTCTTTATGCAAATACTGGTACAAGTATTGCTTTTGATGGATATTCTTATTTTGAAGAAGGGTCTTTACCTTTAGATTATATTTCTTTATTTATTAGTAATAGAGAATTATTTGTTTTAGAAGATAATACTTTTAGAATACCTATTAACACAAATAACAATCCAACAGTTGTTTTTTATAAAGATGGAGAAGTAATTGCATTTCAAACATTTAGTTCAAGTACTGAAAGTTCTGAGCAAATAAAGTATGTTTCTATTTATGAAGATGATTTTAATTACGATACATTTCAAGAAAGAGTTACAGATGCTAATGGAACTTACGAATCAAACGCTTGTTTACTATCATTCTTTGACAATTACTCAATTGGTGCAGTTGATAAAATAACTGTTTCAAATGATATAGGAATAGAAACTATAAAAGTAAACGTAATTGAAGAATGTAAATATGAGCCAAAGAAAGTAACATTTATAAATAAGTTTGGTGCTTTACAAGATATGTACTTCTTTAAAAAGTCTAAAGAAAATTTAAGTATTAAAAAAGAATCTTATAAATCTAATATAATAGGTGCTTTCGGACAGTATAGTAAAACCAATCACGTTAACAGAAATTTTAATGTTGTAGGTAGCGAATCAATTTCTTTAAGTAGTGGTTATTTAAGTGAAGAATATAACGAAGTATTTAAACAGTTGATGCTTTCTGAAAAGGTTTGGGTAACAAACATATTAGAAACTGGCGAACAAGTATTACCAATAAATGTTAAAACAAGTAGCATTGCTTATAAGACATCTGTTAATGATAAATTAGTAGAATATACAATAAAATTTGACAAATCATTTGATACTATAAACAACATTAGATAAATGCAACAAATACAACTATATATTGAGGGGCAAAGAGTTGATATGTTTAAAGATGAAAGTGTTTCTATAACGCAATCTATTCAGAATGTAAAAGACCCATCAAAGATATTTACAGACTTTTCTAAAACGTTTAATTTACCAGCATCTAAAACAAATAATAAGATTTTTAAACACTATTATAATTTTAATATTGTTGGGGGTTTTGATGCACGTACAAAAAAGGATTCAAATATAGAATTAAATAATACACCATTTAGAACTGGTAAAATAAAACTTGAAGGAGTTGATTTAAAAGACAATAAACCACATACATATAAGATAACATTCTTTGGTAATACGGTTACTTTAAAAGATACTTTAGGGGAAGATAAACTTGGTAATTTAAGTTGGTTAGATAATTTCGTTCAATCTTATTCAAGTGCAAATGTAAAAAACATTTTACAAAATGGTACAAATATAACTGTTGGAGGAACATCATATCCAAACGCAATTACTTGTCCGTTAATATCTGTAACAACAAGATTGTTTTATGATAGCGTAGCACATACAAACGGAGATGGGAATCTTTATTATCATACTGGAGGTGGAAACAATTTACACGGAGTTTTATGGAGTGACTTAAAATACAGTATACGTTTAGATTTAATCGTAAAAGCTATTGAAGAAGAATATCCAACCATTCAATTTAGCGATGACTTTTTTAATCAAACAAATTCTGCGTATTACAACTTGTATATGTGGATGCACAGAACAAAAGGAGTTGCAAAAAGTTCTACAACCTCTACACCATTATATTCTGAATTAGTTAGTAATTTATTTGCACCAACTGGTACTTTTATACCAAACATAAATAATAACGGAACATCGGTTAATTTATCTGTACCAAGCCAATTTTCAACACCAGTTACAAATTCAACTGTTACAGTAAACAATGCTTCTATTAATGCTTATAATGTAGTTGTAAGACTAAACGGTAGTATATACCGAACAGAATCAAATGAAATAGGAAATCATTCTTTTAGTTTAAATAATATGCCAAATGGAAGTTGGACAATAACTTTAGAAAGTGTAACATCAAATACTTTAACTGTTGATTGGGCTTTTACAAGTGTACAAGAAGAGGGTTCTTATAGTGCTACTTTAAATTCTTCAACTGTTCAAATAAATGAAATATTTTCTTTTTACCCAACACAACAATTACCAGAATTAAAAGTAATAGATTTTCTTACTGGTCTTTTTAAGATGTTTAATTTAACTGCCTATGTAGTTGATGACATTATAAAAGTTACCACGTTAGATGCTTTATATGCAACGTTTGAAACCTATGATATTACTAAATATGTAGATGTTAATTCTTCAATAGTAAATATAGCGCTTCCATATAAACAAATAAACTTCAATTATGCAGATTACAAAACTTATTTGGCAAGTGTTTTTAATCAGTTAAATAATAAAGAGTTTGGAGAATTAGAATACAAAGGAGAAGGTGATTTAACTTGGGTTGGTAGTGATTATAAAATAGACTTACCATTTCAAAAAATGATGTATGAGAAGCTAACAAACCAAAATGGTGGATGGGCAACAAGCATTCAATATGGTTTAATGAATGACGATAATTTAGAACCTTACATTGGTAAGCCTTTAATTCATTATGTAAATTTAAGACCAAACGGAAGTACAATTATTTCTTTTAGAGATTCAGAGACTACTCACTCACAAGTTACAAGGTATTACATTCCTTTAAATAGTAATGGTATAACTGGAACACAGCAATCTTTACATTTCAGTGCTGAGATTGATGAATATGCTTTAATTCAAAACAACGAAACCTTGTTTAAAAATTACTACAAAAATTATATCAAAGATGTATTTAATGAGAAGCGAAGAATATCTAAGGTAACAGCTTACTTACCATTGCGAATTTTACTGAAGTACACATTAGCAGATCGGTTTATAATCGCTGGACATTCCTATAAAATCAATTCAATAACAACAAATTTAGAAACTGGAAAGTCTGAATTAGAACTACTAAATGAAGTATGATAAAAGAAATATTAGATTTATTAAAAGATACAGACTGCAAAGCAAAAGTTGTTCAATTAGCAAAGGGAAAAAATAAGTTTCCAGATAGTTTTAAAGAAGTATTTACAAGACAAAAACAAGAAATAGAATGGAAAAAATAGTTGTTGAATTAGAAGCAAAAACAGACAAGGCTATAAAAGGAATTGATGACATTGCAAAGAGTGTAAAAGACTTAAATAAAACAGTTACAAAAGGCAACAAAGATACTGCTGATGGTTTAAAGAGTGTTGAGAAGTCAAGTAATTTAGTTGGTAAAGGAATTAAAGGAATTGGTACTGCAATAAAGGCTGCTGGTATTGGTTTGGTTATTGGATTACTTGCTACTTTAAAAGACTTATTTGAGCAAAATCAAAAAGCAGTTGATTTATTTAATGTTGTTTTTGAAACTTCTGCAAATGTAGTTGGTCAAGTTGTAAATGCTTTCACAGATATTTATGACGCACTAACACAATCAAGCGAACAGTTTGATTCACTTGGAAAAGTAATGAGTGGTTTAATGACAATTGTATTAACTCCGTTTAAAAATACGTTTTATGGAATTAAATTGGCTTTACAATCAGCACAATTAGCTTGGGAAGAATCTTTCTTTGGAGATAAAGACCCAGCAACAATAAAAGCCTTAAATGATTCTATATTAGAAACAAGAACTAATATTTTTGAAGTTGGAGTTGCAGCAAATAAAGCTGGTTCTGATATTTATAATAACTTCAGTGAAGCAGTAACAGAAGTTGGTAATGCTGGAAAAACAGTAGTAAAAGAATTAAGTGAAATTAGTGTATCTGCTGCATATAATACTGCAAAAGCAAATGTTGAATTACAAAAGTCTGCTGAATTAGCTGCTGCAAGACAAGGATTAATATTTGAAACTTTTGACAGACAAGCAGAAAAGTTAAGACAAATAAGAGATGACGAAACACGATCTATAACAGACCGTAAAAAAGCAAATGACGAATTACTTATAAAGATTCAAGAAGCGGAACAAAGTATGTTGGCACAAGCTAAAATGCAATTAGATTTAGCAAATCAAAATCTTCAAAAAGACAAAGACAATATAGAATTTAAAACTGCACAAATAGAAGCTACAAAAGAATTAGCTGGTATTGAAGCGCAAATAGAGGGTATTCGTTCAGAGCAAAAATCAAACGCTTTAGCATTAGATAGAGAGTCTTTAGAATTAACAAATTCAAAGATTGATGCTGATGCAGAGTTAAATGCAAATAAAAAACAGTTTGAAGCAGAGCAAATAGAAAGCGAATTTGCAAGATTAGAAAGACAAAAAGTATTAAACGAACAAGAATTAGCTTTAGAAACTGAACGTTTAGAAAATAAAAGAAATTTATATAAAGAGGGTACAATTGCTTTTCAAGATGCACAGAATGAATTAACTGCATACCAACAAGCCAACGGACAAAAACAAACTGAAATTGATAAGGCAATAGGAAAGTCTAAAGAAAAAATTGCTTTAGATTCTCTTGGTGCAATTGCTGGTGTATTAGGACAAAATAGTAAGTTTGGAAAAGCGTTAGCGATTACAAGTGCTATTAGAGATACATATACTGGAGCAAACAAAGCTATTGCACAAGGTGGTATTTGGGGAGCAGTTGCAGCCGCTGGAGTTATAGCATCTGGGTTTGCAAACGTTAAACAAATAGTTGGTACAAAAGAACCAGCAGCACCATCATTTGCAAGAGGTGGCGGAGGAAGTTCTGCATCAGCACCTACAACAACACCATCTTTACCACCAGCTTTCAATATAGTCGGAGCAAGTGATACAAATCAATTAGCATCTGCAATAGGTGGACAATCACAAGAACCGGTTAAAGCGTATGTAGTTTCTGGAGATGTAACCTCTGCTCAATCAATGGATAGAAATATTGTTGAGGGTGCTTCAATTTAAAAACACAAAAAATAACAAATAAAGTATTATATAATTATGAAAATAATAGAATTAATTTTAGATGAAGATGAAGCAATCGGAGTAGAAGCAATTTCAGTTGTAGAAAATCCAGCAATTGAATCTGATTTTATAGCACTTAATAATCAAGAAATTAAACTTGCAGAGATAAACAAAGAAAAACGTTTATTAATGGGTGCTTTATTAATACCGCAAAAACCTATTTACAGAAAAAGTGGTAAAGAAGAATACTATATTTTCTTTTCAAGAAAGACAGTAGAAAGAGCATCACAAATGTATTTGCAAAATGGTAACCAATCAAATTCAACATTAGAACACGATTCACAATTAAAAGGATTAACATTAGTTGAAAGTTGGATAGTTGAGGACAAGGTAAAAGATAAGACTGCATTGTATGGTTTAGATGTACCAGTAGGAACTTGGATGGGTTCTGTAAAAGTTGACAATGATGAAGTTTGGAATGACTATGTGAAAAGTGGTAAAGTAAAAGGTTTCAGTATTGAGGGATATTTTGCGGACAAATTAGAAAGACCAAACGAAGAAATAGAAGAAAACCTATCAGCAGAAGAAAAGCTAATTGAAGAACTTAAAAAAGCATTGTCATAATGAGGGCGGTTTATTGTAAATGTTTAAACACTTACTCAATAGAGTGTAAAACAAATCCAGTAAAAGGATGTGAAACCCCAGAGTATTGGAAGCAAGGAATAGGAAACATTAGCAACACAGACGAAGAATAAATTTAATTAATATATAACTATGAACACACAAAGAGAAGTATTTAAAAAATTATTTAAGGAAGAGAAAACAGAATTGGCAACGCAGAAAGTTGAGTTGGCAAGAAAGCCTCAATCTATTTTAAAAGATGTAAAAAAGTTAGATTCAAAACTAAAATCAGAAGAAGGTAAAATTGATAAAATTTATTTAAACTACAAAAACGCTCAAAAGGAATTTGTGAAATTAATGGATAGTATAAATTCTGACCTTGATAAATATGAAGATGATTTAAAAGATATTATGGATGTCGCTCAAGAAATAGGTTTAGATGGTAGACAAATAGATGGATTTACAGAAACTGCTAATTTGATATTAGAAATTACAAAAATATCAAATCAAAATAAAAAGTTATATCCAAGTGTTTAATTTTAGACATTAATTAAAAACCAAAACGCAAAATATTAACTAAATTTTATTATATAACTATGAACACAAATCAAACATTAAACAAAGTTAGAACTTTGCTCGGTATCGAAGTGAAGTTGGAACAAATGAAGCTTGATAATGGTGCTGTTTTAGAAGCAGAAGTATTTGAAGTTGGTGCAGAAATCTTTGTCGTTGCAGATGAAGAAAGAGTTGCAGTACCAGTTGGAGAATATGTTGCAGAAGATAGTTCTACTATCGTAGTTTTAGAAGAGGGCGTAATTGGAGAAATCAAAGAAGTTGGAGCAGAAGAAGAAGCACCAGTAGAAGATGAAGCACCAGTTGAAGAAGATTTATCTACGGAAACTGCAACACCTAAAAAAGTTGTTGAATCAATAAGTAAAGAAACTTTCTTTTCTGAAATTGAAAAGTTAAGAAATGAAATCAACGAACTAAAACTTGCAAAGGTTGAAGTAAAAGAAGTTAAAGAAGTATCTGTTGAATTATCTTCTGATGAAGTTGAGGGAATATCTCACAATCCAGAAAACGAAACAAGTAAAAAAGAGTTAAACCTTTACTCTCAAAAAGGTAAGAATAACACAATTAATAGAATTTTTAACAAATTAAATAAATAAAAAATGAGTTTATCAATTACAAGTACTTACGCTGGGGAATTTGCTGGGAAATATATTTCTGCTGCACTTTTATCTGGAAACACAATTGCAAATGGATTAATCGAGGTTAAGCCAAATGTAAAATTTAAAGAAGTTTTAAAAAGAGTTAGTTTATCTGGTGCTATTGCAAACGCAAGTTGTGATTTTATAGATGCTGGAGCAGTTGTTTTGACTGAAAGAATTATAGAGCCAAAAGAATTACAAATCAATTTAGAACTTTGTAAGACACCTTTTCAATCTGATTGGGATGCAATTGAAATGGGATATTCTGCTCACGACAATATGCCTAAAACTTTTTCTGATTACTTTATCGGTTTAATGGCTGCTGAAATTTCTGCACAAACAGAGACTGATATCTGGAGTGGAACTGCTGGAGCTGGAACATTTGATGGTTTTGCCACATTATT
>Ga0208134_1000361_pt1 | contig 30041 bp, 42 predicted proteins | sample VirMetDEL_Mar_31_FD_184515 | JGI IMG/M metagenome (GOLD analysis project Ga0208134, IMG submission 184515) | Aqueous microbial communities from the Delaware River and Bay under freshwater to marine salinity gradient to study organic matter... | ecosystem: Environmental > Aquatic > Marine >...
GTACTTCTGGACGAGAGCCTCTAGGAAGGCGTGTGGCGTCCATAGCCATCATTGGGTGTACAGTCAGTGCTAAGGCATCAATACGGGCACGAAGCTCCGTGTCAAGCGCCTTCTGGCTGTTGTAACCCTTCTCACACACACCACGTCCCCAGAACCTACCGGGAACTACATCCCAAGGGAAGGCTACTACAGGACGATCCTGCATCATGTATGGGTTAGCTTCTGCTTTTAGTAGGATGCCTCCATTAGCCACAACCACAATAGCTTCGACGTAATAGCTGGCATCTTCATCGTTTTTTGGTTCCTCTAGTTCAACATCAGCAATGTCTTCGTCATCGTCAAGCAGTGCTTCTTTTTCACCAATCTCTAGCAAGTAACGAGGCACAAGACCGTAGTATTTGGTTAAGCGTACCTTGTCTTCATCGTAGCTAGTTAGGTCTTGATCTGGCTCTAGGTCGTAGTCACTAGCCGCCTGACCTACGTACACGCTCCTGTAGACACCTTCTTCCTGTAGCTGTTGTACCTTGTGTCGTGGCACAAACTCATCCACAGCAACGCCTATAGCGTCCTGTATGGAGGTTGCTACTGGGTCAATTAGGAAGTTCTGTGGCAGTACAGGGCGCAGTTTAACTACTGTGCGGTCTGTGACGTTAACGCCTACTGCCTGTAGCTGTCCGTCCATGATAGGCTGTGTAGCAGGAGCCATCTCTTTGACTTCCTCTAGCACTACTTCAGCTACACCAGTACCAAACACAGCACTGTTGATGAGACATTCGCCTACTTGCTTGCGTATTTGAGTTTTCTCAAAGTCCTCATGCAGCTTAGTGCGTAGATACACAACATCTTGTGCTTCTGCGTCCCCTAGATCGTCAGTAATGTCAAAATACTTACCACGACCAAAGGTTGCTTCCTCAATTTCTGCTACACTGGACTCTACAGCCTGCTGTAATGCGGGTGAAATGATACGTGAACGCTCACTTTTGCGCTCCATGTCCTCTGCTGCCCAGATTCCACGCCATAAACGGTAGAATTCTTCAAATCTTTCTGCATAATTGGACTCATAGTGATCTCGCCACGAGTCACACTTAGCCATTACCCAGTTTTCTAGGTGTTCGTCGCTAGACAGAACGTCATTGTCACCGTAATCCATACTTTTTTACCTTGAACGTGAGCGTTTGGTTTTCTTTGCTATCTTTTTAGGCTGTGCTGAGTGTTGTTTACCAGCCTTGGTATCTTTTCTTTTCTTTTTGGTGGTGGCTGCGTACTCTTTTGCAGACAAAGACTTGATTGCTTTCTCTGGAAGGTAGCGTTCTCCAGTAGCTTTAGCTCCTTGAGTGCTAGGCTTACCTGACTTTGTACGCCACTTTTGCTTAGTCCACTTCTTTAGTGACTTTTGTGACTTAGCTAAAGCCATTACTTGTAACCTCCACCTTTGGCTTTGTATTCTTTTGCCAACATCTGGGCTTTTCTCGCTGACCATTGTCCAGCCTTGCCACCTTTTGTACCTGCTTTGATTTTATTAAATAGGTTCTTACGCATAGTGGGTTTGGTGTAGTTACCAGCAGCATTTACTTTTGACTTCGCCATGTTAATATCCTGTTACTGCATCCAAGACCTCAAGATCATCAATCTCAAAGTCATATGAATACGCTACTTTAGCTAGTTGGTCTGTGTACGCAAAGGCATCCACAAGGTCATCATGTGTTAACGGGTCAGGGAACTGGAATAACTGATCCATGAATCTACTATTCCACTCTCCTTGCCCTAGAGTAATCTGACCATTCTCAAACCTACCCTGAAGCGCCCACATGATTCTGTCTGTCTTCTTACGGTTACCGTGTGTTAGTTCTTCTACAACAAAGAATCTACCACGTTGCTTCATCAAGTCCATTAGAGGTGACATTACAGCTTGCTTGGAGATACCACGCTCAATACCTACACTGATGGGTCTGTAGTCTCTAACAACCTCAAAGATCTTTCTAGCTGTCTCCGCTAAGTCCCAGCGACCATATATCATGTTCTCTAGGTGCCAACCATTCTCATTTACTTTCACAACAGCAATAGCTGATTCATCCAGCTTAGAGTTTTTAGTTCTCTTCTTACTTACGTCCTCAAAGCCAGCTAAGTCAATACTAACGTAGTAGTCACCTATCTCCGGTGCTTCACCAAACTTAACCCACTCCTCCTTAAACATCTCTGAGCCTCTAGCTTCAAAGGATGCCATAAACTCTTGACGGAATGCGTAGGATGACATAGACTTCTTAGCTAGGTCAATCTCATCTGGGTCTAACAACTCATTGTCATAACTTGTAAAGTGCCATGCAGTGTAGGACTCATCGTCCTCTAGCTCTGCGTACTTGTACAGGTCGTAGAAGTGATTACGCCCCATAGGTGTACCAATGAACAAGGCAGCACCCTTCTGGTCAGCCAAGGCAGGTCTAAGGATCTGCTCAAAGACTTCAGGCTTCATGTCAGCGTACTCGTCCATCACTAGGAACTTTAGTGACACACCACGCATAGTCTCTGGTCTGTCAGCACCCTTGAGGCTAATGGTTGCACCGTTGACTAACTTAATCTGTAGGTTGTTTATGTGTGCATTAGTTACAACAGGGTGCGCCAGCTCCAATAGTGTTTGCCACATGATGTCTCTGGCCTGTCCTTGTGTTGGAGCTACATAGAACACATGGCCTTTGTCTGCCTGTAGAGCATTAACAATCAACATCCAAGCTGCTAGTCTGGACTTACCTGTACGTCTACCGGCAGCTACAATCTTAAATCTAGTAGGGTCTTCCCATACTTGTTGCTGCCAATCCAGTAGTTGTATGTTAAGATCAGTCATTACTTCTCAGTAGTGTTGTAACGTCTGCCTTCCCAAGTAAATGTCTTGTTTCCTTTTGCTTTAGCTGCTCGTTGTGCTGCTCTAAATGACTTAGCTGATTCAGTGTTTCTTTTGTAAGTAGGGTAGTCAGAAGGATTAACACGAGCACCCGCAGGCTTAGACGCAGCTTTTCTTGTTCCTCTAGTAGTAACCTTACCCTTATTTTCTTTTTCTAAAAGTTTTTGAGTACCTAATGTTCCTGCTACACCTAGCCCAGCACCTACAGTTCCGCTTTTTCTTTGACCTTCACGATAAGTTCTTTGACCTTTAGTAGCTTTCTCTGTACGTTTTTGCTGTACTTTTTTAGGAGTCCCTACATCTTTAACATGCTTCTTAGCTTCTTCTAAAACTTTTTTACTATATTTTTTACCTGCTTCTTTAAGACCTTTCTGAGCAATGAATCTTGCTGCTGCTGCTACTAGTGCTGGTATTGCCATTGGGGTTTCCTTATTAGGTTAATCGTAAAAGTATTTAACGACGTACTCGTCTAAATCTTTCTCTTCAGCACACTCATACTCAGCATCTAACTCAGGATCTCCGTCCCAGTTTAGATCTTCTTGTTGTGCTAAAGTCTTCTTATACTCTTTGTTAGTAAGCACTAACTATACGTCCACATTACAGGTGTATCAGTAGCTCTAATGTCTACATGCACAAAACCTCCGGCAACACCAATCCCAGTAAAGCCTAGCTTAATAGAATTTTTTACTATAGTGTACCTTTGTAGACCAGAGGACACAGCTATGTCCGCTGCTATGCCTTGTGCATGTGTACCCGGTTTTTTCTTACCTAACTCAATAGGGTGGTCAGGTGATCTATAGCCACTTGTGATAACAAAAGGAAAACCACAGTGCTCTCTAAGTTCATCCAAGGCATATATTAGTTCATCCTCTATCTCATTTTCACCTGTGGCTTGACAAGCAAACTCATCTCTACTGAAGTGCTTAAACATCGTTAAACTCGCCTTCTATTGGTTCGTTAGGTGTAACATCAGTTTCTACAGTACCTGCACCTATACCTGAAATCGTTATGGACACAGCAGATCTACCCCCTGCACTGTCTTTCTCAAAGTAACTTAAGGGTAACATCCTATCCATAACTAGTTTCCAAGCTGCTGCTTGATTCTTATGCTCATTATCTAAAGCAGCATCAAAGATAGCATCTAGTACCTTACGTGACTTAGGACTAGCCAACATCCTAGCTTTATACTCATTGATGATACCAGCATCACCTTTAGGTCTACCTACTTTACCCCTGCCTCCTCTAGCTCTTGAGGATACATCGGTTTTCTTAGGTCTACCTCTTTTCCTTTTAGGTGGTTCATTATCATTCATAATGTATTTTGCCTTAGTTGTTCTTAAGAATACTTAACTATTATAGCATACTTTTAAGCATTTGTCAAGTCCTTTTACGTGTTAATTTACAGTGCTGGATTATTCCTTAGTATTCAAGGACTTGGCTTTGTTAGTGAATACTCACATTTACCTATTTTTTCTAATTTTACTTTTGATGTACCTGAGTGCCAACTACAATAAAAAGTAGCACACGCGCAGGCACCCCGTCCCTTTGTACATGAGCCACCCTCATGTTAACTTGAGCAAAACTCATGTAGACTTGGCACGACTCTTGCATGCTCAAGGATACCCAAGTATATGCAAGATGTATGCCAAAGTGTGAGGATCGCTAAAGTACCCTTTGGCATACCTTGGCACACTTATTGCATGAGCATCTCGACTGTTTCCTTTATATACATACGCACACAAAAATAATCTTACAATTGTAAAAAAATGCATTTATTTTCGTTTGAGGGGTTGCAATCCGGTTTGCATAGGTTCAGGATCTGCATATCGGTTAATAACTGATAACAAATAAATAACTAAGTAGGGATACATAAAAATGAAATTGAATAAAGCCATTGCAAACGAGATCATGACTGCCGAGCAAGCCAAGGCATCACGCGAATTAGTCCGTAAGATGATCGCCAACGAAACCCAAGCTCAGATTCAAATGAGTGATTTGTTTGAGATCTTTAAACCAGCGATCCACGGCCACGACGCGGCGCAGTTCAAGGCATTTAGAACGGCATTCGTTAACGCAGCCGGATTTAAGAATGCCAGCGAAATGAGCAAGCAAAAGGGATGCACTCGAATTAATGTCACACTCTCGGAATTTGCCAGATATTGCAAAGACTTCACGGGATCGCCGGAGTGCTACGTCGATATGATTGATGAAATAAAAGCGGCGCGTGAAGCGACCAAAACCGAGAAAAAGCCAAGCAAGCCAAGTGCTGGTGGATCAGGAGAAGGCGAAGGCGAAGAGGAATCGACCGATACTGGAGCGCCCAGCGGCTTAGTTGATCCGGTGCTGATTGAATTCTTTAACAAGGCATCGGCGGCATCGCCCGAGGTACAAGCACAGATCGCCAAGCAGTTGATGGCGGCACTCAAGTAGACTTGGGAACCAATGGCCTGCTAGAATGCTCTGGCAGGCTTAGAATTTACAATTGTAAAAAATTAAGGATAGAAAATGTTGATGAGTAGAAAACAGATTCGCGCAGTAGTCGAGATACAACCGACAAAAAAATACCGCGACGCGACAGAAAAGTATCTCAATAAAACCTTGGGTTGTCTCGTTGGGACATTTGACTCGGTAAGCGAAATGACGGATCATGAGCGTTCAATCTTGAGAACGATCATCGACGTGGTAGAAAAGGAAAAGAAGGAAAAGAAATCATGAGCAGCATGAGAGATTTTGCGCCACATAAGCGCGACGATAAACCAAGGCGACACAGTTGGGTGTTGCCGACCGTCACCATGATTCTATGGCTTGGCTTGGTGTACATGTTCGTGCTAGAATTGACAGCATAAAATTTACAATTGTAAAAAAACTAGGGATAGAAAATGAAATTGTTAGATACTACGGGTGGAAACACTAAACTAAACAAAAGCGACAAGAGCAGCCAAGAGTACCGGCTTGCAGGTTTATCACTCATGCCGGACGATATACTTTGTCCCTATCGGAACGTGGCAGGCTGCGCTAAGTCTTGCCTTGAGTCAGCAGGCATGGGCGTATTCTCAAACGTCAAGGCAGGTAGGCAACGCAAGTCTGATTGGTGGCATAGTGATCGGGCCGGTTTCCTTGACAAGCTTCGCAAGGAGTTGACTAACTTCGACAAGCTTTGCAAGCGTCAGGGTGTCAAGGCGGCAGTGCGTCTTAATGTACTGTCAGACATACCGTGGGAGAAGCATGGGATACCGCAGGAGTTTCCCGATATTTTCTTCTATGACTATACGAAGAATGCGTCAAGGCTGGGCAAGACTCCGTCTAACTATGAGTTGATGTTCTCTTATAGTAACGAACCGGACTATCAGAAGCATGTCGCCAAGGCTTGGAATACCGACGCGCCTATATCGGTGGTGTTCCGTGGTGGTATGCCCGAGCATTACAAGGGACGCAGGGTGATTGATGGCGATGCCTCAGATCTTGTGAACGTCAAGGCCGGTAAGGTTGTTGTCGGATTGGTAGCCAAGGGCAAGGCCAAAAAAGATGATGGCAACTTTGTGGTAGACACTAATCTGATCGCAGTAGCGTGATGTTGACGGCGAGCAAGTGTCTCAGGTACACTATGACTATCTAGCGGCGAGGTAATCCCTAGCCACCTGAGTATGTGGATAAACTGCTCACCTAGAATTGACTGTGTGGTTCGTCTGGTATGCGCCCTAGATGGCGTAGCCTCCGGCTGAGATAGTCCAGACTAGCGGCTCTACCTGACTAATTGGAGGATGGATAACCGCAAAGCGTCACACAGAAGCGCCCTGAGCATGGCGTTAAACTGCTCACCCACAAACAAGAATTTACAATTGTAAAAAAACGAGGATAGATAATGAACTTTCATAACGTAAAAAAAGTAACGATGACCACCCATGATAATGGGGATGATCTAGCTTGGACTAAACTTAACATACGACACGCCGTACACTTAAAGGTGGACAGCAGTGTGATGGAAAGAATAGCTGAACGCATACACACAGATAAAAAGATTGTGCGTGAGGTTATACGTGAGCTAAACTGGGTTGCCGAGGCGACGGTAGAAGAAGAAGTTGTATTCTTTCATGATGACGGATTCAGATTTCAAATAGGCGAGGATAACTAATGGACAACGAAGAACTACAGCTAGTAGACTACGACGAGTGCGACCACGAATGGGAACACCATCCAGCAGAATGGGAGCACCTGTCAGGCAGAGCAACCGTGATGCAGTATGCAGAATCATACTACTGTCACAAGTGCGACACATGGGAGAGTGAGCTTGCTTGACTCACTCAAAATTCACAAGTATAATACACAACATCAAAACCACTAGGAGAACTACAATGATCTATCGACTACGAGTAAATAAGCGCCGCTTTGGTTTGACTTCAGGCTCCCATTACTTGGGTGTGCATCTGGGCAAGCGTAGCTGGTACTTCCCTCAGACCAAGAGGCTCAAGTCCATGACCGTGGAGGACGTAGCTGGGTTGCAGACTATCGTCACCACCTACTACAAAAAAGTTACAATTGTAAATAAATAAATAAATAGGAGAAAACAAATGCAATTCTACAAGGTGAACAAATCAGCAGCGCCCGAGCAACTACACTCACGAGGCAAAGGAAGTTGGAAACCATTGATGCAGAACATGCGAGAGGGAGAGTGGTTCTTGGTGGAAAAGACCAAACATTCTAATGTACAGGTCGCAGCGCATGCTTATTGCCGAGGGCGCTACAGCCTATACATGCACCCCAGTAAGAAAGATGTGTACGTTTTCAAACTCAACAGAAATGCAGACTAGGAGCAAGTAATGAGTAACAGAACCAAGTTTGGAAAAACTGTAGACGTATCAAAGCCTTACGCCACATTCAAGAATCCAAAGGGATGGGAGTGGCGAGTGCTCAAGACATACCAAGGTGTGAAGAAGGAGCGCGACAACCCATATGCACGATGGTTTGTTGCAGCCAAGTCACCATTGACGTATGATAGCTGGGAGTACGGTGACACCTACGCAAAAGAAGTCGAGCAGTACGGTCACCTGACTTCAGCAACAGATGAATGGTTAAAGGAGTATTTATATGAGTGATTCATACAGCTACGATGCAGACGTGACAGATCCCAATGAGGTAGATCCCATTGAGCGCATGTGTCGAGAGCTAGTAGACTATCGCATCAACGTCATGCCAGTGAGTGAAATGCTAATCATATGTGCAGATCATCTCATGCAGGACTTAGAGAACAGACCACTGTCACAGGTACAGGCGATGCACGATCAGTTGTTCAACAGCTCAGGAGAGATACACTAATGCGCTGTAAGGCATGTAACAAACTGCTTGAGGACTATGAGTCAGTCAGGAAAGACAAGCAGACAGGTGAGTTCCTCGACCTATGTGACGAGTGTTTACACACCAGCAATCAAACACTATTCGACATGACAGAGGAGGAAGATGGTACTATTTTGTACGATGCTGTTGACAACTGAGTCACGCATCTGTATAATACTATAGTGTTAGACAACGAAAATAAACTTACAATTGTAAATTTATAGCTGTCTAGCACTATCATCAATCGGTAACTATAGGAGAAATACATGCCGGTAATTGAAGGTAAAGCAAACTTCGTACACGTTAAGCAAACTGAGGAGTTCCAAGGTAAGGACACAGGACGCTTCAGTGTTCTCATGACATTGAGTGATACCGATGCCCAGACTTTTGAGAACATGGGTGTACGTCTCAAACCCTTTGGGGAACCACCTGAGCAGATCATGCAGCGTAAGTTCAATAGTAACTTCCCTGTGAAGCTCATTACGAACGATGGTGTAGACATACGTGCTGTGTCTGACTTCATCGTTGAGCAACAGTCTGAGGATAACTTGGATGAGGAAGCAGCTATTGCAGCAGCGGTGCAGGAGTACGGTCAGTCAGCGGTGGACTTAGCTTTGGCTGATGAAGTACCTAGCGGCAATTTCCGTGTCTCATTTGAGTTTGGTAAGATGCACCCTGTACATGGGGTACCTGTGTACATGAATGGTATTCGTATCCTCCAAGCAGATTCTGCTAGTGTCGATCCAGCACTCTAAGTTTGTACGTCATGAGCCATGCAATGCGTGTGGCTCCTCTGACGCTAAGGCAGTGTACGAAGATGGAGGTAGCTATTGCTTCTCCTGCCATGACTTTAGTACGGGTGGCAGCAATGTCACCTCTACTAAACCAACTGAACTAAGGAGGAAGCTAGACTTGACAGGAGTAGTAGCCGACATCCCTGAGAGAAGTATCACCAAAGCCACCTGTGCTAAGTACGGTGTGACAGTGGAGTACGACTCATCAGGTAAGATAGCGAAGCATATCTACCCTTACTATGCCTGTGATACTGACGAGGTGAAAGGTACCAAGGTCAGGCTGGTGCAGAACAAAGACTTCTTTGCCACTGGCAGCACTGAAGGTGTTGGACTCTTTGGACAGCAGACATGCAGAGGTAGCGGTAAGTTCCTAACAATCACAGAAGGAGAAGTAGACTGTCTGTCAGTAGCAGAGATGTTCGACAGGCGATACGATGTAGTGTCCTTGAGATCAGGTGCCTCATCAGCATCCAAGGAAATCAAGGAGCAGCTAGAGTGGCTCGAAGGGTACGATAACATCGTGCTGTGCTTCGATAACGACAAGGCCGGTAAGCAGGCTGTAGCAGATGTCAAGGATCTGTTCAGTCCCAACAAGCTAAAGATCGTTAGGCTCCCACTCAAGGATGCCAATGAGATGCTACAGGCCAGACGGGTGAAGGAGTTTGTGTCTTCATGGTGGGATGCAAAGGTCTACCAGCCAGATGGTATTGTCTCAGGCAATGACACATGGGATGCCTTGACCAACAAGATCAAGGTCAGTTCAGTTCCATATCCTTGGCAAGGTATGAACACATACACCAAAGGATTTAGGCCATATGAACTGGTGACAATCACAAGTGGCTCTGGCATGGGTAAGTCACAGATAGTCAGAGAGCTAGAGTATTACCTACTAAACGCTACGGAGGACAACATTGGTATCCTAGCTTTAGAGGAAGACGTAGCTCGCACTGCACTAGGCGTGATGTCAGTAGCAGCAGACTGTCCCTTGCACTTGGAGGAAGATCTTGACCCTGAAGTTGCGCTACCATTCTGGGAGCAGACTATGGGCACTGGTCGGTACTATCTGTTTGATCACTGGGGTAGCACAAGCGAAGATAATCTGTTGGCTCGCGTGCGCTACATGGCAAAAGCGTTAGATTGCAAGTGGATTATCCTAGACCACCTATCCATCGTTGTGTCAGCACAGGACAACGCAGATGAGCGCAAAGCTATCGACGCTATCATGACTAAGCTAAGGTCACTGGTGCAGGAGCTAGGCGTAGGTCTCTTCCTTGTGTCACACCTCAAGCGTACCCAAGGCAAGGCACATGAGGACGGTGGGCAGATAAGTTTAAGTGAACTACGTGGATCACAAGCTATTGCTCAGTTGTCCGACATGGTGGTTGGTCTTGAGCGTGACCAGCAGAATGAGAACGAGGAGAGACGCAATACAACCACAGTGCGTATCCTTAAGAATCGTTATGCTGGACTTACTGGTGCATGTTGCTACCTGAAGTACGACAAGATCACAGGCAGGATGCGTGAGGTGCCCAAGCCACAGGAGGATAAGGCTAATGCACTCTGATCTATTCCTAGACATAGAGACCAATGGTCTTGATCCTGACACCATCTGGGTAGCAGTGACTATGCAGGACGGTGAAGCTCAGGCTCACTATGACAAGGACAGTCTCTCACAGGCGCTACAGGGCGACTTCCCAGTGGTAGGTCACAACCTCATAGGCTTTGACTTGCCGGTGCTAGAGAATCTCTGGGGTATCACAGTGGACAAGCGTAGGGTGGTGGATACCTTGGTACTATCAAGGCTTGCTAACCCACAGCGTGAGGGTGGACACAAGCTAGCTAACTTTGGTGGCAAGGGAGACCATGATGATTGGTCATGCCTATCTAATGAGATGGTTGAGTATTGTATCCAAGATGTCCGTGTGACAGCTCAGGCATATCACAAGCTCAAGCTAGAGCTACGTAAGTTTAGCCAAGAGTCTATTGACCTTGAGCATGAGGTGCAGTGGATTGTGCAGGAGCAGATAGCTAACGGCTGGCTCTTGGACATGAGACACTCCGCTGACTTACTGGCTACCCTGAAGGAACGTAAGCTGGCTGTGGAAGATGAAGTGCATGAGGTATTCAAACCTAAGTGGGTGGACGTTAGACAGGTGGTGCCTAAGACCAAGAAGGACGGCAGTCTATCTAAGGTAGGACTCACTGACGATGAGTACCATCGTGTGATGGACACTGGTGACAGGTCTCCCTTCATGCGTAAGATGCTCAAGCCATTTAACCTTGGGTCTCGTCAGCAGATAGGCGAGTACCTAGTAGACTTTGGATGGAAACCTAAGAAGCTGACACCTACAGGTCAGCCAATGGTAGATGAGTCAGTCCTGTCTACAGTGAAGGACATACCTCAAGCGGCTATGATCGCTGAGTATCTGATGTTACAGAAGCGTGTTGCTCAAGTGCAGTCATGGGTAGATGAAGCTAACCCAGACACAGACAGAGTGCATGGATATGTAAACACTAATGGTGCTGTCACTGGTAGGATGACACACTCTAAACCTAACCTAGCCCAAGTTCCGGCAGGCTACTCACCGTATGGCAAAGAATGCCGACAGTGTTGGATTGCAAGGGATGGATACAAACTTGTAGGGTTTGACGCTAGTGGACTTGAGCTACGTATGCTGGCTCACTACATGGACGATGAGGAGTACACTAATGAAGTCATTGGAGGAGACATACACACTGCTAACCAGCAGCTTGCAGGACTTGAATCAAGAGATCAGGCAAAGACTTTCATCTACGCACTGTTGTACGGAGCAGGAGATGCGAAACTTGGTACGGTGGCAGGAGGAGGCGCAAGTGCTGGTAAGCTGCTTAGAGAACGATTTATGTCTAATCTCCCAGCATATGCAGATCTTAAAAGACGAGTTGCACAAGAGGCGACCCAAGGTTGTATCAATGGGTTAGACGGGAGGAAACTACACATACGATCAGAACACGCAGCACTGAATACATTACTTCAGAGTGCCGGTGCAATCGTTATGAAAAAAGCCTTGTGTTTATTACAGGAGTATGCTATACTATGGAACTTAGATTATTACTTTGTTGGAAACATTCATGATGAAGTGCAAGCAGAAGTCAGACAATCCCAAGCAGACAAGTACGGAAGACTCGCAGTCTCCTGCTTGGAAGCAGCAGGAATTGAACTGGGACTCAACTGCAAACTCACAGGAGAATATCAAGTTGGAACAAGCTGGGCAGACACTCACTAGCATTAACCCTAAAACAAATAAGCCTTACTATTATAAGGACTCTCCTGAAGCGGCTAAGAAAAGAGCCAGAAGGAATGCCCTTAAGAATATGTTTGTTAACGGTAAGTACGTGCCAGTAACACACCCGTTACACAAGCCGGGACGATACAAGTCTTTTGGGGATGCAGCCTTTAGTTCCTTGAAGAACTATGAGACTGCCAAAGAAGGACAGGTCTACATTATAGTCAACCCAGCTTTCCCCGGCTGGTGCAAGGTAGGGATGGCTGTGGACGCAGAGGATAGGCTCAAGCAGTATCAGACTAGCTCTCCCTACAGAGACTATGAGTTGATTAAGACATATGATACTGATGATCGACGCACCGCTGAGAAGGCTGCACACGAGCTTCTAGCGCAGTCACATGAACGTAAGGGCGAGTGGTTCTACATTCAGCACCCTGTCGCTACTGAAATACTGGAGGGGTACTTCAATGAAAACAACTAACACACTGATAGATGACATCTACGATCTTGTGAAGTTCAAGTCACCTGACAAGTCAGTGGATGCAGAGCAGATCATTGATGACTTTGGTGAAGCATGTAAGGATCTTATGCGTAAGGAGTTTACCCAGCGTGGTAGCTTTGATGCACGTAAGCTGCGTATGTCTAACATCGGCAAGACTGATAGGTTCCTGTGGAATCACTACAATAATGTAGGCCCAAAGGAAAAGATGCAGCCTCACACCCTTGTGAAGTTTATGTATGGACATCTCATTGAGGAGATGCTGCTCTTGTTTGTACGCTTGGCTGGTCACACAGTGACACATGAGCAGGCACAAGCTACTGTCCAAGGTATCTCAGGTAGCATGGACTGCAAGATTGACGGCGTAGTGACTGACGTTAAGTCTGCCAGTAGCTACGGATTCAAGAAGTTCAAGGATGCTTCTCTTGCATTTGATGATCCCTTTGGATACATAGATCAGATCAAGGGATACGCTAGGTCTGAAGGTGAGACACAGGTAGGCTGGCTGGCTATGGATAAAGCCAATGGTCACCTGACCTACCTAAAGTATGACCTAGAGGACAAGCAGGCTCCTGTCTATGAGGTTCTAAAGAAAGACATTGAGGAGCGTATCATCCATGTGAAGGAGATGGTAGAGCAGAAGGAACCACCACCCCTGTGCCATGACACAGTGCCTGACGGCAAGTCTGGTAACAAGAAGCTGGCTATGGGTTGCTCTTACTGTCACTTCAAACATGCTTGCTACCCTAAGCTACGTACATTCCTGTATTCTACTGGCCCAAGATATTTAACGGAGGTAGTCAATGAGCCTAAAGTCCAAGAGATCACGTAAGCAGAGCATCTACAGGTCTGGACTAGAGAAACGCTTTGCACAGTCAGCGCCTAAGAAACGCTATCTGTACGAGCCATATGATGTACCATACGTGATGCACAGGAAGTACAAGCCAGACTTTGTGGACAAGAAGACGGGTGACTACATTGAGACTAAAGGATTCTTTAGGACAGGAGACACCCAGAAGTATACGTCTATACGTGATAGCATCAAGCCAATCAAGTTAATCTTTGTCCTGTCAGACCCTAACAAGAAGGTTCGCAAAGGTTCTAAGATTACGATGGGACAGTGGTGTCACAAGGAAGGCTTTGAATTTTACACAGTGGATGAGTATGTAGAACATGTCACTAACAATGGATGAAATTAAGGAGCGGATATTGAAGCGGTATGATGCTGATGATATACTAGAGGCACTGGACATATCCGCTGAAGAACTGCTGGACAGGTTTGAAGATAAGTTTATCAACAGGCTGCACCAGTTTGAAGAAGAAACAAATGGAGATGAATGGGATGAGTATTGATAACATTACTCCAGAGGAGTGGAACAAGATGGGTTTTAAGACTATTAAAGACAGAGACACTAATGAGCTTGACAACGAGCCTAACGACCACCCATTGTACGGAGACTATAAGTACGACAATGTACACCGACCAGAGCATTACAACACTGGTAGCATGGAATGTATCGACGCTATCAGAGGTATGTTGACAGATGACGAATACATTGGTTACCTTAAAGGTAACGCTATGAAATACCTGTGGCGCTCTAGTTACAAAGGTAAGCCTGTTGAAGATCTGAGGAAGGGCAGATGGTACGAAGAACGATTGATGAAGCACATGCTGGAGAACCCTAGTGACAAGTAAGGTAGGCGTACAGGATTACTTAGGTATTCAGATTGATTATGACAGAGAAAAAAATCTCAATGTGTTCTCACTTGAGACACTGAAGGACAGGTATTTCTGGGGAGATGAGACACATGCACAAGAAGCCTTCGCCAGAGCGTCCGTCTATGGTGCAACGTATCAAGGACATACTGACTACAATCTTGCACAGCGCCTTTATAACTACGCAAGCAAGGGCTGGTTTGGTTTTAGCACTCCTATACTTAGCAACGGGGGAACCACACGTGGCTTACCTATTAGCTGCTTTCTCAATTATGTTCCTGATTCAAGGCGTGGCCTATCTGACCACTATGATGAGAACATATGGCTTGCAAGTGGAGGTGGAGGCTTGGGTGGATATTGGGGTGCTGTTAGAAGTAATGGCGTTTCAACTGCTAACGGTAGTCAGTCTACTGGTAGCATACCTTTCATGCATGTCGTAGACAGTCAGATGCTTGCCTTCAATCAAGGCGTAACACGGAGAGGATCTTATGCAGCGTATATGGACATCAGTCACCCAGAAGTGGAAGAGTTCATCGCTATGCGGAAGACTACTGGCGGCGACCTTAATCGTAAGTGCCTTAACTTACACAATGGAATTACAGTAACTGATGAGTTCCTTGAGGCTGTAAAAGCTGATGAGCAGTGGCGCTTGATTGACCCTAAGTCCAAGCAGGCTATCAAGACTGTATCCGCTAGGGACTTGTGGTGGCAGCTAGTACACACCAGAGCAGAGACAGGTGAGCCATACATTGTTAACCTAGACCGCTGTAACGAGGCTCTACCGCAGTCACAGAAGGACATGGGGCTGGAGGTACGCCAGAGTAACCTATGCTCTGAGATTACCTTACCAACCAGCGAAGACCGCACAGCAGTGTGCTGCTTGTCCAGTGTTAACCTAGAATACTTTGATGAGTGGAAGGACGATGAACTGTTTATCTTTGACATGATTAACATGCTGGATAACATCATTGAACACTTCATTGACAACGCTATGCTAGACACAGGCATGAACGTGTCAGCAGACAGCATAGAGGAGTTTATGTCTTATGTTAGAGAAGATAAAAAGGGGTTTGCAAAAGCCGCTTATAGTGCATATAGAGAACGTGCGGTCGGCCTTGGAGCGATGGGTTTTCATAGTTACCTTCAACGTAATGGAATCCCTTTTGAAGGAATGTACGCCTCCAGCTTCAACAATAGAGCGTTTAAGACAATCAAAGAAAGATCTGAGGTGGCTTCCAGAAGTCTGGCTAGAGACCGTGGGGAGGCTCCTGACATGGCTGGTAGTGGCCGTCGCAATTCCCATCTGCTTGCTATCGCCCCTAATGCTAGTAGTAGTATTATATGCGGTGGAACAAGTCCTAGTATTGAGCCTACTCGCGCTAACGTATTTACGCACAAAACTTTAACAGGCTCGTACAAAGTTAAAAACAAATACTTGGAGAAACTACTTGAAGAGAAAGGTGCCAACACCGATCAAACGTGGAAAGATATTGCTGCTGCTGAAGGCTCTGTTAAAGAAATACCGGAACTCACGGAAGAAGAGAAGGCAGTATTTAAGACAGCGCCTGAACTTAACCAAATTTGGGTCATTGAACACGCCTACCAAAGACAGAAGTACGTCTGCCAAGCACAGTCAGTAAACTTATTCTTTGAACCACCGCCAGCTACAGCACCACAGGAGGTACACGATGAGTATCTGGAGTATGTTAATAGCGTACATTGGACAGGAGCTAACAAACTCAAATCTATGTATTACCTGCGAACTACAGCGGCTAGAAATACAGAGAATGTTAACGTCAAGATACCAAGGATCAACCTTGAAGAAGGGGAATGTTTAAGTTGTGAAGGATGACCACCCAGCGTATAGAGCAAAGTTCTACATACCTGAGCTAAAAAAGTATACCAATTGGCCTGACTATCTGTTATACTATAAGGAACAGGATGACAAGATTATGTTGTTCAGTAACTATTGTATGCAGATGTGGTCTAGCTACATGAGCAACAAGATCAAACAAGAGGAAGCACCCTTGAGCTACAAGGAGTACCTCAACAAGTACAAACAATTACTGGAGGATGGATACAGTGATAGACACAAAGATTAGCGCCATGAAGAGCGTGTACAACGCTGAGATAGACGTGTACAAGGCAGAGGTGCATAACTACCTAGACAATCCTGTGGCTGTAGGTGAGCATGGTAACTTGATTGAGACTATGGACAAGCTGGTGCAGAAGATTGCTGACGCAGAAGATAAACTGATTGTATTGGAGACACATTTTAGTGAGTAACGTAATTAACCTAATGCCTACTCAGGCAACCGCTGACGAGGTACTAGAGGACTGTAAGGGTGAGTTTAATCACGTACTGGTACTGGGGTGGACTGAAGATGACGCTCTGACAGCTAAGGCTACAGAGTCTATGGACTTGAAGGAAACCGTCTACTTGGTGGAAGTATTCAAGCAAGCAGTAATTATGGCAGGACATGAAGTAGAATGAGTGATGAACTAATACACCTGATTAGCCTTTGGGCCATGAAGCGTGGTATAATTAACAACAGCACACCTCTTGCACAGTTTGCTAAACTTGTGTCTGAGGTAGGAGAGCTAGGGGATAACGTAGCCAAGCAGCGTGATGTAACTGATGACATTGGTGACTGCTTGGTGGTGTTAAACAACCTAGCCATTATGAATGACACTACCCTAGAGGAATGCCTTAAGGTAGCGTATGATGATATTAAAGATCGTAAGGGACATATGAACAGTCATGGTGTCTTTATCAAAGAGGGAGATGCAGCTTGAGCTTACTAGACACTAGAGATTATTACAAACCGTTTGACCATCCTTGGATGTTTGACTACTACTCACAACAGAATCAGATGCACTGGTTCCCAGAGGACGTGCCCCTGCACAATGACGTTAAAGATTGGCAGACAATGACTGATGAAGAGAAGAACCTACTGACTCAGATCTTCCGTCTGTTTACACAGTCTGATGTAGACGTAGGTGCTGGATACGTTGACAGGTACATGCGTATCTTCAAGAAACCTGAAGCACGTATGATGATGTCTAGCTTTGCTAACATGGAGTCCATACACCAACATGCCTACAGTCTACTACTGGACACCGTAGGGATGCCGGAGGTGGAGTATAAGGCGTTCTCAGAGTATGAGGCTATGGCTGACAAGCACGAGTACATCAACGCTGTGAAGGTCACTAAAGGAGACAAGAAGAGCATCGCTAAAGCACTGGCTATCTACTCAGGTTTTACTGAAGGGTTGCAGTTGTTCTCTAGCTTCATCATCCTGCTTAACTTCCCAAGGTTTGGCAAGATGAAAGGCATGGGACAGATCATTACCTACAGTATACGTGATGAGTCCATGCACGTAGAGGCAATGACAAAGCTATTCAGGGAGTTTATGCAGGAGAACATTGACTTGTGGACTGATGACTTCAAGGCTGAGATCTATCAGGCATGTCGTGAGATGGTTGACCTAGAGGATAGGTTCTTGGACTTGGTGTTTGAGCAGGGTGATATTCCAGGATTAACCAAGAAGGAGATGCAACAGTACATCAGGTACATTGCTGACCGTAGACTGCTACAGTTGGGGCTCAAGACTAACTACAATGTCAAAGAGAACCCACTGAACTGGCTGGATGATGTACTGGGTGTAGAGCATCAGAACTTCTTTGAAGGCCGTGCAACTACCTACATGAAGGCTGGCTTACGTGGTGACGTAGGCAAGGTTAAGTTTGCTAATGTAGCTTAAGAAGACTTGGGGGCGCAATGCCCCCTTTTTCTTAAAGTCCAGTGAGTACCTTGCTCTTAGCTTCTTCTTCATCAATTCGTTCTTGTCTTTTCTCCATGCCTCCACCAAGGAATGTGTAGTATAGTTTACCTATCACACCTACATTCTTTAACGCTCTCTCAACCTCATCGTTATCCAGAGATTTTGTTTTTGCAACCTCTACTAATGCTGTACCAACATCATCTATTACGTTTAGAGCAGGAGGAGTAAATGTTGCAGAGAGAGCCTCTCCAAACTTACCTTCACTTATGTATCTATCAACAAGATAGCGGTTTAGGAAAGTTGTAGCCATTAAAGTATTGATAAAGTTATCTGTATAGTTGCTCGGCGTAAGTGCTCTTGAGTCCCCACCTGATAAGTAATAGTCTCTTACTGTACCTACCGCAGCGTTGCCTACACCCACAGTTCCTACATATCTAGCAAGATCACGCAGTCCTTCTAATCTTGTCTCTTTATCTTTTGACTGCATCTTAGCTACGCTCCTGTTTCTCACAAGATCTAGCTGTTTAATCATATAACTTTTTAAGCTATAGAATATACGGCCATTAGGATTCTTCAAGTATGCTTCAGGCATCTCTGTTAAAGTTACAGGCTGAACATCCGTTAAGTCATTCCAAACTAGAGTCTTAACTCTATCTGTTATCTTTCCGCTTTGAAGCTCCTGTGTAAGTTTGCTTATGTCTCCTCCAAACACATCGCCCCACTGCTTCTCAAGTTTACGCCTTCCTTCTGGAGTAGCCGACATCTGCCGGTATTTACGCAAAGAAGAATTAATAAGAGCGTTTTTACCTACCTTGTCTATAAACTTAAAACCTGAAAGTCTAAGAGTAGTATCCATAGCTTTACTAAAGCCGCCACCACTGTTCATCTCAGCAGCTACGTTATCAATAACACCTAACTCTTCAGCAGTCAGTTGTTTTTTACCCATCAAAGAAGCAAACGTGTTCTTAAATCCGTTTAAGTAAACCGCACTACCTACGTCTCCTAACTGAACTAAAGCAGAGTCTAACTGAGCCAGTAAAGCTATGTACTGTAAGTCTCTACCTTTAGCAATAGTATCATTCATCTTTAGGTCTTCGCCTTCAAACCTAGCGTTAATTAGGTCTGTAAGCTCGTCTACCTGCTTCTGTGGCAAGTCTTCTGTTAGCTCACGTATCAGTGATCCAGCAGAGTTACGATAGTCTAAATCTTCACTGCCTTCTTTCTTAACACCATTCTTGCCAAAGAACTTACGCTTCTCAATCTCACGTATGGACTTGTTAAGGTACATCTGCAAGGACTCAGGAGCAGAGTGGTAGAATCTTTGCAAGTTCTCCTCTAGGTATGGTATCTTACGTGAGCTAGTTAAACGCTTCAGTCCTTTAGGTGTAGGTCTGTAACCCATAAGGACTTTGTTTATGATGTCATCTTTCTGTGCAAGAGTAAGTTCATATTGGTCATTTTCTTTTGCTTTAGCTAAACGTGCGCGTTCAGATTCCAGTGCTTGACTGATGTAGCTCTTGGTCTTAGAGCCTATAGCCATCATCAATCCTTCACGATCTTTTACAGACCGTGGGAAGAAGTCATCAAGATACTTAACGTCTATACCCGCTTCTTCTAGTTCTTTGAATAAGCCGTCCAGAGTTGAACGTATCTTAGGTAAAGTCTCAACTACTTCAGGGAAGTGCTCAGTAGCAATCTGCTCTGCCCTAGCGAAGTTGTTGTTCATTAAGGCATTCTCAAGACTAGCCCAGTTAGGATTACCTTCTTTAACTTTTTTCATACCTACGTTAAAGAAGTCTTGGAACTCTCTGCTTGCGTCGCCAATGCGCTGTAGTGTCTTACGGTCTACCTCTCTGAGAGAAACCATTAAAGGTTTACTGAGCTTACCTATCCTAGAAGATATTGGTGCCAGTATTGGGTCTACTTTCTGAGCCAGCCAAGACTTAGTGTATATAGGATTTTCAAGCTGCCTTACAATCTCAAACGCTTCTTCTTTAGTAGGTACTACAAACGGCCTATCAGCATCAGCCAAAGTCCTAGTTACTTTAGCGGTGTCATATCCAAGATTAGCTTGTACTAGAGGAAGTACCTTATCCTCTGGTATTCCTTTGGACACTAGCCTAGCTGCTTCTTCTTCCATAGCAGTCAAAGTGTTATTAGCTGCATCAGCAGACTTTTGACCCGGAGTACGTCTATCTGCCATGTTTATGATAGAGCGTCCTGCGTTTGCTAGTTTTTCTTTACTGGTTGCTATAGCAGAAGGAGCTTCTTTAAGCACCTGTCCTGCTCTTGTAACAGCCACAGGTAGCGTAGCGCCTAGCACAGTATATCCAACCAGATTAGCTGCATCAAACTCATTCTGAGCAGCCTGTGAAGCAAGTCCTGAAGCAAGGCCTACGCCTCCTCCAATAGCCAGCATAGCCTTGGTGCTCTGACCTACAGGCAAGAGTACACTAGGATCTAATAGTCCTTTGGTCAATGTTCCAGCAACATTAGCACCAGTGCTTCTACCCCAGACTTCTTGCTTGGTTAAGGTGTCAGCATGTTCTGCTGCTACATTAGCTGCCTTGTTCTCACGAAGGCGCTGTAGTCTTTCATCGTAACTAAGACTTTGAAACTCATCGCCTAGCCCCATCTGTAAAGTAGGCAGTAGGCTACCTTCTTCAAAGCTATAGGTTACTGAAGACTGTGGGAATGCAGCGGTAAGGACTGTGTTAAAGTCCTCCATCAAGCTACTGCCTTGGTCAAAAGCTAAATGAGCTTCCTCCATAAACGTAGGTTCTTCTACAGTTTCCTTGAGGATCTCACGCTGCGCCTCTAGCTGCTCTTGCTGTACCTGTTGTTCTCTTTCTTGTTGAAGTTTAAGCATGTCACCCACGAAGAACTCTTCATCGTTAGGTGTGTACACAGGGAAATCATCAGATGCTGTAGGGTCATAGCCAAAGTCTTGGACAGTGGCGTGCCCACCTTTGATAGCAAACTTCATGATCTCAACATCAGAAGTTCCTTCAGGTACATTAACTAACTCTACTCCATTAGGCAGAGTTACATCTAAAAGCTGAACAGACATCTAGCCTCCAAAGTCTACTTTTTTATTAGTGCTAGTGCCTTGTGCAGCAGGTGCTGAAGGAGAAGAGGGTCTCTCTATAAACTCACTAAGATCAGGGACAACAAAGCTAGATCCTGCAAAATCATACAAGCCTTCTTCCGCAGACATATATTTAGAACTCATCACATCCTTAAACGCTGTTATCATTTCTTGCTGAACAGATGTTTTATTAAGTTTAGCTCTTTCTTCAGCTACACGCATTACTGTTACATTGAAATTAAACTGTGCAGCAGGAGGAAGCTCTGTCCAGTTTTCTTTCATTACGTCAGATAGTAAATCTTCTGTTTCTAAAATAGTTTCAAGCGTCTTTCCTGTAGATGGCTTTATTGAAGGGACAGTAGTTTCTCCCTTGATAATAGGAAACACAGGATTCTCTGCACTTACAGGCACCCATTCTCCTCTCTCAAGAGTAGAGTACACTCCATTAATAGTGGATGTTATTTTGGCTGACCCGTCCGGCCCCACAACAGAACCGACTTCTGGCTTGGTAGATTTAATACCCGCAGCTAAGAAAGAACCTACTTGTTTCCTATCTAAAAACCCATTCTCTACCAAAGGTCTCAGTGTTTCTATCTGCTCTGTAGATTTCAATGAATCTAAATAATCTAAAGCAGTTTGCTTTTGTTTACCTTTCTCTGCTCTGCCTAATAAAAAACTAAGTGTTCCTTGAGACATGGGTTTGGAATCTTTGCCGTACAGACTAGAAAACATATCTTGATTTTCGTATCCTAAAGAGCTTACCAGACTACGTTGCTGTTCTATATTATTTTCGTCAATAGATTTAGCTCTACGCTGAGAAGCTAGATAACTAGCTCCTTCTTGGGGACTATATGTTCCGTCTCTAACATAGGCAGCTTCTTGAGCTTCTCCCATGTTTTCTAAAGCAGTAGCTACGCTTTCTATTCTGCTAATTCTACGCTGTTCTGTAGCTGCTGTCCTAGCATCGTTAGCCATCTGTCTACGCAACTGTACTGCTTGCTGTCCTAGTGCATTTCTCTTGTCTGGGTCTAGCTCAAACTTGAGTCTAGTTTCAATAGCTTCTAGTTGACCAGCAGGAGTAGTCCTATCTATGCCTGCTGTAGCAGCCAGTATCTTTTCTTCAGGAGTTCTTACGTCTATGCCTAGCGCACCGCCAAGCTGTCTAACAGCGCCTTGAGCAAATGGACTCATAGGTTGACCAGTGCCTGTCAGCAATCCTGAAGTACCTTGAGTAGGTGATACCTTGTAGCGGTCAAACGCGCCTATTCTATCTAAAAGTCCCATAAGTATTCCTTAGTTAAAATTGGCCAATAGCATTAATAACATTAGCTATATCACTAATCATCCCAGAACTACCCCCTGATCCTCCACCACTAGCCGCTGCTGCTGCCTGAGTAGCTTGAGCGCCTAAGATACTAGAGTATATATCACGTAGGTTCTGACTACGTACAGTTTCTGCCTGTAGTAAATCTTCTAGGCCACTAATGTTTGCTTCAGCCATAGTCTTAGCACCTAACTGCTGTCCTGTACGTGCTATATCAGCAATACTAATAGCAGGAGTCAATGAAGACAGTAGCTGTTGCTCTGGCTGGAACTGTGCAGCTTGTGAAGCAACAATGTTTTGTAGCTGTGCGGCCTGTAGTGCTTGAGGTAATCCTGCTGCTCTACCACCAAGACTAAACATGCTCTCAGCAAGTCCTGCTTGTTGCAGTTGTTCTGCTTGTGCTTGCTGTATTGCACTCAGAGATGCTCTAGCCTTAGCTTCTTCCTGGGCTTGTGCCAATGCTAGTTGCTCAGGAGAACCACCAAACATAGCTGTACGTAGACCTGTGCGTCCTTGAGAAGCTAAACGCTCTTCTAGTGCAAGCTGTTGACGTTGCTCTTCAGGTCGTTGAGTGGCTCTAATGCGCTCATAGACATCAGCTTCTCTAGCACCCATAGGAGCCATAGCGCCCGTTAGGAAGCCTCCAACGCCCCCTAGAGCCTGTTGCTGGATACCTGATACATCTGGTGCTACTGCACTCATATCCCCCAGTAAGCCGCCTGTGATGGCTTGTAGCTGCTGTTGTTGTGCAGCTTGTGAAGGAGCTAACGTAGTAGCAAACCCTCCTTCAGGTGTGGTAGTAACGCCACCAAACCCTGTGGATACTGTAAATGGCTTAAAAGCACTAGCTGCTTGAGCTTCTTGGCCTATCCTAGCCTGCTCTGCTGCTGACTCTTGTGCAATGTCAGTGATCTTGTTAAGCTCATCAATCTTTAGACCAGCACCAATTAACTGACCACCTTGACCACCTAAGAATCCACCTAGAGCAGTGCCAAGGTTGCCTAGGTTATTGAAGAATCCCCCAGTGCCTCCAGTGCCTCCCATAGTCCCACTTAGATCACCAAGTAATTGATCCCCTAAGATTGCTTTCAACTGACTATCAGTTAAAGTACCGTTACTCATTTATATTCTCTCTATGTCAATACTGTTGTTATCACGGAGGCTGCACCTGTTACCACAACAGTAACAACAAGCCAAGCCAGACGCTCCCACTTCATTGCATGAGCAGCAGCTAGTTCTTTAAGCTGCCGGAGTTCAGCAGTTGCTTCACCCCAGCGTTCACCACATTCTTTCTCGTGTTGAGCTATCTTCTCTAGTGCTTCTAAAGCTAATTCAAGTGTTTGCGTCTGCTCCTGCTTCATTAGTCTTTAGCCTTACCTACGTTTAGTGCAATAGTGTTTAAGACGTTGTATACCTTAACTGCCCAAGGTTTGTCCTGTGGTGCTGATGTTACAGCAGTTACAAGAGATGCTATAGCCACAGCAGCAGTTACTACGTTAAAAATGTCAATTATGTTTTCCATCGTTATGATCCTAAAGTTGGTTTAGTGTCTGGAAAGTCTGAGGTGCTAGGCCAATCCCGTAGTGCCTGACGGTAAGTCAGATACGCTGCTCTCTGTGGGTGGTCAGTCAAAGGTGCAATGTAATCTGTATCCTCAAGCTCCTGATTCCTCCACAGCCTTGCAGCATCTTCTGCTGGCACAGGACTTTGGGCAGGAATAGCCTCTTCGTATCTACCAGCGTAGTTTGCCTCAACAAACTCTAGGTCAGCTACAATGCGGTTAATCTCTTCGTTGCTTTCATTTTTTATAATGTAAATAGCCATTGTAGCCTCCGTTAAACAAACATGATGATGCAAAGGCCACTACCACCGGCGGCCCATTCACGGCCTGTTGCAGATGTGCAAGTATGAAAGGGGCCGCTAAAAGCACCTGAACCGCCGCCACCATTTCCTCCGGGGCCAGCGCCTATTCTGGCGGTGCTAGTTGAGTCTACACCGCTTACCCAACTTACCGCACCTCCACCCCCAAAGCCCCCGCCTTGAGCAGCGTGATAATACTCATTAGTGTAAGAAGAATCACGCCATCCTGAAGCAGCGCCACTACCGCCGCCATAACCTCCACTACCGGAGTAAGTGCCAGTGTTATAAGTATGATAGGAATAGCCTCCCGTACCATGAGCATCAATTATATTGATTGTAGACGAACTAGTAGGCCCGCCAGCGGTTGAGCCGGTCATTTTGTTCGCATTATTGTCGGTTGTACTTGATACGCCAGCGATGACTGCACTTCCCCCCGGACTAAGGTAGGAATAAGCACCAGTGCTAGTAACGCCAAGGACATCACCACCATTACCTCCAACACCTGCGCCGCCAGTAGCAATAATTTTATCTTGACCGCCAACAGCGCCTGTCATAGTCACGCTGCCGCCATTAAAGGCTGTGCCATAGAGAGCAACAGCGCCTCCTCCTGTTGTTATAGCATTATACTGACATCCGGCTACTCTTGAGATAGTACCCCCAGTGCCACCTGTGTAATTAAAGTCACCACCACTAGCTGTACCGCCTGCTCCTCCAGCAGTAGAAACAGCACTAGAAGTGCCTGCGCTAAACTGTCCGCCACCGCCACCGTTAGCAACCATATTTACAGATGCCGCTGCGGAAGCAGTAACAAAACTAGTGTTGCCTCCATTGTTTCCTACTCTTGAGGAGTTAATGTCATTTGGTGCCAACGTAGTAGCGCCTCCAGCGCCAATAGTGACAGTGAAAGTTTCTCCTGCTGTTACAGCAAAAGTTTTTTCACTATAGCCGCCACCGCCACCGCCTGTAGCATCCCCAGTGTTCTGATCTATGCTCGCGCTTTGATTAGCAAGGAACGCACCTTGACCGCCACCACCAGTAATGATGACTTTGACCCTTCCTGTAATTGGAGAAGTAAAAGTCTTTGATGTTCCTATAACAAACTGTGTTGTGGGTATTGGTGGTTTTGAGCCTAAAATAACTGCCATCTGATTTCTCCTCTAAATCTCTAAGAATCCAATTGTAGCGTCTACAAATACAAGCTGAGTGCTGCTACCGCTTAATAAAGTTCCGTCTGCTGCCGTTGAGTTTATCTTCTGTGAGTTACGCCCAATGGTTACAGTGCCACCACCTGTAGCTTTAATAATTACTGTGTTTCCAGCACTTGCAGAAGCGGGTAAAGTTATTGTAGTTGCACTTGAGCTATTGACAATAATCTGATCCCCAGCCACAGCAGTATATGCGCTGGTTTTGACAAGCCAATCGTTATATGCCCCGCCACCAGCGTCAGCAAAAGATAAAGTTCCAGAACCGTTAGTTGTTAAAACTTGACCTGAACTTCCATCAGCCGTCGGCATTTTAATGCCATTTAAGTTAGTAGAGGCTGCGTTGTAGGCATAGTTGCCCATGTAAGCGTGGCTTGAACACTGGTAGTAAAGTACGCTGGGCGTTTCTTTGTCTACTGCTATCTGTGTGTAAGCTCCTGCACTTCCCGGAGTCCCGTTGGTTGTTACGCCCGTGGTGTACGCTGTCGTTTTAGCGGCATCCATGTAAAACAACAAAGGATGACCACTGTTTGACCCGTCTGCTTGATCAAAGCGGTAAACGTATTCACTGTTAGCTGTGACGCTGTCTGCACCGTGTAGGCTAATAGCAGGAGACTCAATACCATTTAGAAAATAACCTGAGCTACTTCCGTCTCCATTATATGGATGCGCTGAAGTTTTAGACGCTACTGTAACTGTAAATACTACAGGGCTAGAAGAACTGCCGTAAACTCCTGCTGAACTATTAGCTGTTAAAATACCTACGGCTGTAATGTCTTTACTTTGAGCATCTAAGTCACCCCCAAGTTGAGGTGAAGTGTCTTCTACAACATTTGATATAGCACTTGATGTTGCAAGTCCTGCTACAACTGTACTTCTGGTAATTTTCTTTAGACCGCCACCTGATGTATCTACTGCTAAGAATACATCATCACCAGCTACTGTACTTATTTCTGATAAGGAACCTACAGCTACTGAATTAAAGTTTGAACCATCTGCTATAAGTAAATTACCAGAGGTATTTGTACCCATAGTAATGTCATCGCCAGATACTGTAAGGTCGCCAGTTACTACTAGCTCCCCTGCAATAGTTATGTTGTTGGCAAGTTTATCTCCTGTTACTGCATCGTCAGCAATAGAAGCAGTCACTACGGCATTTGCTGCTAACTGATCTGCTCCTACAGCGTCATCAGCAATCTTAGCCTGTGTTACATTGTCATCTACAATAGAGGCTGTAACTACAGCACTGGCGGCTAATTTAGCAGCCGTTACTGCATCATCAGCAAGTTTAGCCGTAGTAACAGTGCCATCAGTAATAACCCCGCTGTCCGCCTTAGTTGCTACTGCGGTTGCAATGTTATTGAACTCTGTGTCAATCTCTGTGCCTTTAACAATCTTAGCAGCATCGCCTGAAGGCAGGCTATCCTTTGCTGCAAAGTTTACTGTCTTTGTATAGTTACTCATTAAATTAATCTACCTAAAAGTGCTTCAGTGTTTAACTCTTGTATTGACAAAGAGCCTCCATCAATTGTTGCTTCAATACCTATTGTAGCTACTTTACCTGAGCCTGTAGCTTTTACTCTAGCAATATCAATTACATTAGTTACGCCGTATTGAGAAGTAGCTACATTGTATTCAGAAATACCGTACTCAGCTTGTTCACTTTTGGCTATAGTAAATGACTGTGTGCTATAATCTTCTCTGTAGTCATAAGCCCAGTTGCCAACTACTTGACTCTCTGAACCACCTATGACCGTGAAAGATATTTCCTTTAGCATTTTAATCTTTGAAGGATCACCAAAAGACATAGGGTTTGTAAAATACTTTATTGTGTATGTAGCGGTATCATCAAGAAATCCATCGTATTGATTAATGCCTTTAGAACTACCCAAGTAAAGTAAGCCTTCAGTAGTTCTAGTACCACAAAGTAAAGATACGTCTTTCCATGTAGTGGCTCTATAGCTACCGTCCTCTAGTGTACCTCTCATGTCAAACACATAGACTTCTGATGACGTAGGTAACAACAGTAAGTAAAAAGATTCTTCAGGACTATAGACAGACTTAATAATACCTGTCTCTGAAGTCACTGAGGCCATCAAGGTGTCTCTAACATTCTTGGACACATTGCCAATAGGGTTAGACTTCTCTTGTATAACTCTGCCTAAGCTACGCAAACCAGAGTCAGACAGGAAGATCAAGTCTGTACCTATAGCCTGTATACTGTCCCTAGCAATACAACCAATACCAGTAATAGTGTCTGATAGAGTCATGCTGGAAGGAGACGAAGCACCACTGTATATTAGGATACTACGCTTACCAAAGATAACTAAGAAGTTGTTGAACTCTTGTAGAGCTACAATCTCATCGTATCCTGTAGGCCATACAGTAGTTATATCCAGTGAGCCTGCTGATCCACCATGCCAATCATCACCGTCCAGTAAGTCAGACCAGTAGACTGTGTAGGAATTGTTTGCTACATCTGCTGCCCAAAGTCTACCAAAGGAAGCTAACACTTCATTTGCTGCTGGTGCAGCGTGTGCGCCGTTAACAACTGCTGTAAGAGTAGTGCTGCCTGCAACGCTCATAAGTGCTGCATGTCCACTCTGGAAGAAGTAAACGTCATTGTTAAAGCTGACAATCTTCCAGTTGTTTGCTGTAATAGAGTAACCACCGGGAAGCGTTACTTCAGACAGCGTAGATGTCCCTGTAAATATCTTGTTGTTACCAGCAGAGAATACAGTTTTAGTTCCGTCTCTAGCACAGAACTCAAACACTGCTTCAATACCACTACTAGACCCTAGAGGTGTAGCAGAGCTAGTAATCTTCTTTATGCCTTTACGTGCTGCAATACGACCAAACTTGTCAATAACAGCATTCTCAGCTACAGAGGCAAAGGCTGGGTCTTGAGTTACAGGAGAGTCTTGTGTGTTAAGTCCCTTGAACCCCGGAGCAGCAATATAAATGTTCTGTCTTTGTTGAGCCATTAGGGTACCGTATAGATAAATTCTTCAGGATTCTTGTAGGCATCTAAAGCAATAGCATCAGATAAGTGTCTGTCTGCAATCAGGAAGTAATCCTGTGCTGTAGTGCCGCCGGTTTCACCACGCTCTCTAGCTAACAAAGCTACAGCGTTGTGTACAATAGCGTTCTTAGGTAGAACTGTAGTGTCTGTATCACCAGACAATTCAGCTTCCCTAGCAATTAAGTCAAAACGAAGACTAAATACGCCTGATGGCTTAGGGTAAACTTTTACTTTAGTATCCCCATTAGTATTAATACCATTAAACGTATATGAGTCAGGACTGCCAGTTACTTCACCAGAAATGTAATAAGCGTTATTAAACCAGTTAGGTGACTCATAACGCATAAAAAAATTAGAAGTGTCATTAATAGCACTATATATTCTAACACGTTCTCCGGCATTTGTCAAGGCATAATCTACAGTATCTGCTTCAGTAGTCACTACAATAGTTGTGCGTAGTGTAGACCACTGATGTGCATCTTCTACAGTACGCTTTGCGTCGTTAACAAAGTCACCTACCATCTTGCTGTAAGTGTTCTGTGCTACACTAGTTACTTCATCCTCTCGTAGCCTACGTAGTACCTCGTTGACTATGTTCAAATATGTGGTACTCATCTACCGCCTGCTCCATATAAATTTTGCATAACTGCTTCTTGAAGTAAAGAGTCTTCAAACAAGCCCAGCCTATTTTGCACTTGATCTTCAGACAGTGATTGGAATGATTTAAGGTTACGTATTTGATCTGCTACTGTTTGGGCATAATTGTTTTCTGAACTATAGCTAATAGGTGTTTGAGATTCTTCTATAAAACCACTAAATAAACCTTGTAATACTGAAGGAGGTTGATAACTTCTGTTCTGCTGTAACCTTTCTACTAACTCAGGTGCTTGATATGTTTTCTTAAACTTGTAATCTTCAAAGTCTTGTGGTGTGTATGGTACAACTCCACTTCCTTGGTTTGCTAACAGCCCAGTAAGTAAGCCTATACCTAGACCAGAGCCTCTACCATCTCCATCTCCATCGCCAGAGCCATCACCATCTCCAGAGCCATCTCCAGGGCCAGTACCTGAAGGATCTCCAGTACCAGTAGGGCCTATAGGATCTCCAGTACCAGTAGGGCCTATAGGATCTCCAGTACCAGTAGGGCCTATAGTGCCTGTAGGGCCTCCAGTACCTGTAGGGCCAGTAGGGCCAGTAGGATCTCCAGTACCAGTAGGGCCTATAGTGCCTGTAGGGCCTGTAGGGCCTATAGTGCCT
>Ga0208134_1000362_pt1 | contig 30023 bp, 50 predicted proteins | sample VirMetDEL_Mar_31_FD_184515 | JGI IMG/M metagenome (GOLD analysis project Ga0208134, IMG submission 184515) | Aqueous microbial communities from the Delaware River and Bay under freshwater to marine salinity gradient to study organic matter... | ecosystem: Environmental > Aquatic > Marine >...
CCCTCTGTAGTTGCCATGTAGCTGGACCTAATCGAACTTGCGTAGAGGTTCCGTATTGCGTTTTTCCACGAGAGTTTGGACGATCAGTTGAAGTCCATCCGCCTGAAGATTGAGTCGGCGCACTAAACGGCTGACCATTTATGTAGAACCTTAGTTGGTCGTTACCACTGGCGTTCTTGTCAAATGTCGTCGCAAAGTGGTAGAACCTATCGGGATAAAGTTCGTTGCGCCCGCGCGTAGAATTGTATTGGAAGTCTACTGATGGGGTGGAAGGCCAAAAGAAGTATGGGGCTGAACCATAAGCCCATGCTAAATATTGCGTCCAATACAGCGAACGAATAAAGAGACACCGCGTTCCTCCTGATTGTTGCCTTGACCCCCAATGCGTCATACTTAAACTGTTACAAAAACCTGTCGTTCCATCTTCAGGAAAAGCCGCAATCCAACACGCCGAATAATTATTGGGCATCGTAGCAACAGGAGAAAGGGGGTAGAAGTGGTCTCCACTTTGCCACGTCAATTCCCCGTAGTCATCGACCCCATCGAACAGAACGTAATTGTCTCCAGCCACAGGTTCTGACGCACCATTGTACAGCGTTACAACTCGACTATTGCCGGATATGTCGTTCCATGATGTAGCACCTGGACCGCTGTAGCTACTGCTATCTGCCGCGACAAGATGCAATTCCATTCCTGCCGTAACATAAGATGTTGACGGAGCAGAGGGTAAGGTGTACCCATTGATGTCCGCTATGTTAGCCTTCGGCAATCCGCTTACCTCTGCAAAATCAGCAGGGGCTATACCGCTCAATTTCGCTATATCAGGCATTAGGCCAATTCAATGTAGGTAGCGGATGCGTCCACCATGATGTAACTATTACCCAAAGCGTAACCAACGACACGCACAAAGTCTCCTGTGGCACTCGGTGCGACGTTTGTGACCAAGCCCTCCGTTGTGCTGATGTACAAAATGTCGCCAATGGCAAAAGTCGAAAAGGATGTGTGCTTCATCACGCCTCGAATGAGAAGGCCGTTAGCAAATCCACTGGTTCCCAAGGCAATGCCAAACAAGCCTTTGGTCTTGTTTTCCGTGTCTGCGTCTACAGCAACCCACGCAGAGGATGCGTACACATAAGCCTTGGTTTCAACTAAAGTGCCACCGCCGTATTTAAGCACCTCACCCTCAATAGTGCCATTGGCATACGCGGTTGATCGCGTGATGTACTCCAAAATTTGACCATCCAATTCGTTGGTGTTCGGCTTGTTTGCGATAAACGAGTCATCCGCCGAATCAGTTTCGTCCCAATCTGCTTGCACGTTTACCTCAGCCCCTGCCGCAATTCCGTCCAACTTGGTCTTGTCCGCAGATGACATAGAACCTGCCGCTGATGTCGTTGCGGCTGCAATGCTGATTGCGGGTGTAGTGCCTCCTGTGGATGCAATGGGTGCTGTACCTGTGACCGATGTGACACCGGAAGACGCAGATACTAAATTGCTGTACTTGATTTTTTTACTCGTACCCGCCGGGCTACCTGTCGTGTCGTTTACATCGACAATGTGCAATACGTCGTCAGACGCAGGAGTAGTCGTAAGTTCTGTGCGATCAGTGAGTTTACTGGTTGCCATCAGTTGTTGGTTTTGACCCCAATTGCCTGTAGGTAGGCAATGGCTTGATTGCTTTTAGGCGAACGTGGGTACACGTTCAATCCTTGGAAGTAATTGCGTGTTGAAGGTGATAGGTCTGACCCCGTGTTCTGAGTGTATTGCGGAAAAAGTTCGGTGTTGTCGCATAGGTAGTTAATCATGCGCTCACGATAGAACATGGCAATAGACTCAGCTTGCTCCTTAACCAATCTCACGTCAGCAATTGACGCGCTTGAACCCACCTCGCTATTGGCTATGGTTATTGAGTTGTTGCTGAATCTAAGGCGAACGACGTAAGCCAACTCTGTAAATACAAACTGCGACAAAGCTGGCATGATGTACGTGTTCACCAAGGTCTCATAGTCGCCGCTAAGACGATTTAATTTGATTTCAGTTTTGAGATGCTCATACAGCTTAGTTCCAAGTGCGGGCCAAATGTGGCGGTCTTGGGCAATCTGTATGAATGGTCGGATGACACTTTCGTCTACAGTGGATTGTAGTGCTGTATCACGCTTTACCCTTCCTGGGCTGACAAAGAAAACTAATTCGCTCATTTTAGACTCGCTCTATTTGGCATTTGGTTTGGAGCCTCTCGCTCAATACCTACTCCTGGCACATACGGGTTTGCGCCTACTCGACGCATCACCTCATCCCATTCTTCTTTCAGTTCTTCACGGGACAATGTCGTGTCTGCTTGACTGGCAAAAATTGCCCGTACAAATCCATGTCGGCAATAGACACCCCCTTTGAATTCAAAGATGCTGTAAGATGATTCGCCACTCGCCGCAAACTGCGAATTGACTCCGTCGTCAGACATATCGTTGATGTCCTCGTAACGATACAACGCGCCTGAATCGGATAGCTTCATCATCTCCTCACAAAACTCCCGGCTGCCATGCTTGCGCGGAGTGCTGTCCGTCTGCTCGTAGGCATATCGCAAAGCAAACTGCGTACCCTTTGGTCCGGTCACGTCTCCCCATTCACTTGGCTCCTTAAAGTTCTCGTAGTCGCGCAAGTTGTAGAAGTGTTGACGCTCATGAATCCTGGCATCCACGTTGTGATCCGTAACAGGTTCACGTGCAATTTCCACCCACTTCTCGTCGGGCAAACTGGCCTTAAACTTTAAGTGGTTCAACCATACGTCACCCTGACCTTGACTAATTTTTTTTGGCTCCGCACTAAACGTGTGTGGTATATCCTGTTTTGGCTCCTCCTTCTGCTCTACAAATGAAGCGGGTACTAACCGCTCAAATTCGATAGGCAGGATGACGTTGTTGACGCTAAACAAGCGTTGCAACCCCTCCAGGATTTTCTCTTGCATAGGCTGCACCACGGTTCGACTAAAGAGGTCGTATGCGTCACGCATTTCGTCCGCGTTGCTACCAAACCCACCTCCCTCATCACGAACTCCAAACAGCAAAGGGGAAGTGACTCGGTGTCCGGACAAGATTTTAGCGACCACTTCCTTAGACATAAATTCGTATGTCTTTTGAGGGTCAGTAGGTTGGAACGCCTCAATAGTAGGTGCGTTTTCCTGTGAGTCGTTAAACGTCATCAGGAACTTTCCGGCATTGGTTGCGCCTCCAAACTTATCGTACAGAAGTCTCTCCATATCCGCCCGCTCCTCCTGACTGGGAACGCCGTTATTGAAGGAAATTACCATCGATGGGAACAAGCCGGAGCGGATGTTGCTCAGGTGAAACTCCGAAATCTCCCGGTCTAAATCTATGTATCGCTGTGATCCAATGTAATCGCACACGCCATAGTAATAGCTGATTGGGCTGTACTGCATAAGGTGCAGACACTGAGATGCGGCGACGCGGTCGGTTGTACTAAACGCCGGAATAGGATTCGGCTCTTGACGACCCTGGGTTACTTCCAACCAATTGGTGCTGTGATAGAAGGTCGTTACGTTGCCTTCGTCGTCACACTGACCACTTCGGATATTGGCCGCCGGAATGTGGTGTACAGCACTAATCCGTGTGCGGTCCTCGCTGTAGATGACATTTAAGTACGCTTGCCCGTACAGCTTGAAATCAAAGCATACTCTCTTGAGACAATTGTCATCGGCAAACATTGCTTTGACTTGCAGGTACTGCTCGACGTGTTCGTCTTTGTTTGGGCTTGTAAGCCCATGCCCGTAAATCATCTCCGCTACACCCTTAACGATAGCAGAGTGGATACTGCTGCCTGTGTAGAGGTTTTCTAAGTAATGCGGATACGCGTTGTCTGCGCCTAATTTGACCCAAGGATGAGAAGGGTCAGTGACTTCCACAAACTCCGGGGTGACCGGGTTTGCGTAGTCAAACATATTGAAGTTGAATTTACTCATCGTAATAGATGTAGATGCTCTCTGAGACTTGATCGGCTAACTCGTAGGTGGTTTGCGGAATCGCTGTGTTACCTCCTGGACTTGCGTAGCACAGGCAACTATAAATTACATTCCCCCGGTCGTCACTAAACTGAGCCGTGTACATCCCCAAATCTAACTGATACGTGGCGAACCGCACTTCAGTCGTGCGACGATTCGTCACGCCCGCGATGTAGTCCGTTGTCCCAGTCGCAACGCCTGTAGCCACATTGACTAAACGCATAGGATATAGATTCAAATCATTAAGTGTCACGTTTGCCGGGAAATGCACATACATGACCTCGGAAGGTGACGCTGAGGAATTCAACTGAAGCATAGAGTGAAAATAGAAAAGGGGAGCCAATGCCCCCCTTTCCTTGTATATACGATATGAACGAAATTGCTATCAGGAGATAGTCAAATTGGTAATATTAGCAATCGCGTTGCAATAGTACGTCTGTGGCTCCCGACCGGAGAAAGACATGGTCATGCCTTTTTGGTCTCCATAGGAAGTACCTGTCGCCATTGCACCTGTCGTTACGTCCATTCCTTGAGTCGCCCCAATCAAGTAAACCTCACCATCGTTGTCTTCAACGAAGATGTTGTTTCTGCGCTGTGCCAAAGACACAAGCAAGGCGTGGTCGTTCTCGTCTGGCTTCAAAAACACGCAAGTCAAAGACTGCTCGTCATAGGACGTGCCGTTGTTTCCGTCGCGCGTAGTGGTCACCTCCATATTGGAGAGTTCCCGCTTCAACTCGAATTTGTATGCCGACATAGCCGTGATTGTAGTAACCAAATTAGTGGCTACAGTGAAGTCAGCCAAAGACGGCATATCGACAGCGTCTGCCGCGCTGATATAGATGGCTTTGATGCCACCGATACCATTTAGGCATGGGATAGTATACCCGCTTGAAATAGTACAAGACATCAGCCAAAAATTAAGCGGGAAGGATTGCGGTAGTACTACCTACGATGACGTCGTCAGGTGTACCCACTTGGCAACCCAAGCCAAAGCGCATCGTGACTTTCACGTTGTCTGATCCGTCGTATTGGTATGCGGGGATGTACTGCACTTGTGTGTAGTCAGTCCGCAAGTTGCTTCCGACAAACAGGTTTGACGCGTAGGTCAACACGATGGCATCTCCAGGAATACCGGGACACCGACGTACAGGGACACCGAGGTAGTTCAACTCACCAAGGTTTTGGTTGGTCACTTGTTGGACATAACCTGCTCCACCTGCTGTAGCCAAAGCCTGTTGATACAGGGCAAAAGTCTTCGGTCCAACATAGAACGCCAAATCTGCCTTGCTCAAGATGCCCGGTGCAGTCTCAGCCGCTTTGCTGTGAACCGACCCGAATCCAGCGATGCAGTTATTGGCAGTAATTGCGGCAATGGCAACACCCGTTGCTTTACCTGCTGCGATATAGTCCGTTGCTGATGCTCCCGGAACCAAAATTGCCGCACCAAGACCAGCTCTATTAAAGACGCCATCGTTAGACAAGAACCCGGTTGTCATGGCCGCGCTACTATTCCAAATAGATGTCTCTACGCCATCAGCAACTTTAGCGGCCACAGTAGCCAAAACAAAATTGCGGAATTCTGGAGTCGCCCAATCGCTGTTACGTGATCCCTTGATAGACCACCAAGCAGGAAGGATTGTGCCACGGCACAACTCCTCATTGACCATCAAGTCGCTCAAGGTCAGGACTCGCTCGTCTACCGTTACGCTATCGCCGTCTGTAAAGTCGCAATTTGCGGCTTGAATAACGTCGTCTGCAACAGTTGCACCTGTGACGACAGCCTTGTTTGACAATCCGTCAAGCTGAGTCACGTAGTTGTTTGCAAGCGTGTCCGCCGCCTTCAAAGCAGGGGTCACGTAAAAATCTGCCAACTCTCCTGCGTAGGTAAGTGAGTCTACACCGACCGGATTAGTGGTGGCGAACTTCCGCTTATTAGAGCGGGATAGTGTGTGATTGCTATAACTCATTAGAGTACACTTTTCATCATTTCAAATACACGAGACTTCACGCTGCCACCTGCGGGAACGCCGGGGTCGATAGAAGTCAAGTTTACATTAGGGGCAGAGTTCAATTTTTCTGCTCCAGGGCGTTGGCCCATTGCGTCAAGTTGCTCCTGCATCTTTGACATTTGGCGACGCTGACGTGCGATGGTCCGTTCCATGCGCTCCACATCGCTGAATTCACGACGACCTCCACGTGGAGAACGGCTAAATTCATTGCGTGGTGTACGCTCGTTACGGCTCATGCCCCGACGACGTGACCGACCCATCTTTGATCGGCCTGGGCGACCGCTATATGTGCGCTTACGCATACGAGATGCCTCGACGCGTTCGCCTTCTGCTCCGCTTTCTGCGGGCGCGTTATTTACTAAATCCATTGCCATTTGGTGGATTGCTTCTGCTTGTTCAGCGGACAACCCCATGTCCTCTAAGAGTGTTACAAACTGACCATGAGCGTCGGGGGTTCCTTCCTCAGTGGTTTCTTCTGTAGTGGTTTCTTCGACCACTTCTTCTTCAAACTTTCTTCGCATAATTATATGTTGTATTCCATGTTTGCCTCTTGCAAAAGCCGGAGGATTAAGCGCATATCCGCTTCATGGATAACGTCGCTGTATTCTTGAATGGCGTAAAACGCCTCTTCGTATTGGCGGTCGTTGATGAGGTCATACACATAGTGCATATCGTCCAGGTTTAGATACGATGCGTATTCAAACCGGAAGTCGTCAATCATGCGCAACGCCTCTTCTTGAGGGCCGCCTAACCAAATGTCACTGATGCGATTCAGTAGACCCATTAGTGATTCCAAAAAACCATGCCGTCTACGAAGCTGTACTCATATGAGAAGTCGCGAGTCATCTTGTCCCAATCCAAGTAGGCTTCCTTATCGTTCTTGCTCAGTTGGTCTAAACCACCAAGCATATCATAGATGTACATTTCTGCAACCTCGTCGTTGCGCATTTGGTCGATTTTGTCCATTGCTGCCTCGGCCTCTTCCTCGGTTCCTCCGTCGTCGATGACTCTGTCATACTCCATGCTGGACAGGTCGCTTTGCACATCGCGCCCAAACCGATCAAAGCTGAAATAGCGTTCCGCCTGTTGCTCGCTGATGCCTGAGTCAGATACAACGTCGATGACGTAATCCTTTAGCGATTTCCATTGGCCCTGATACGACTCCTCGATATACGACATTCCTATCTTGAGAACGTCTGAACTAATAGCTTGACCGATAGCCTTATATGTCTCGAACAGCTCTAATCCGTTGTCGTCACACCATTCGGCAAACTCCTCTAAGAACTTGTAAGCAGCTTCGGTCATGCCGTATCCCGCTGTAGTCAATTCAAACATTCCGTCCGCATCGACGTTTTCCCACTCTTCTGCGTCAGGCGGGAACGTAGCGTACATATCCGTCAGAGCCGTTTGGAACTTGTCGTAAGACCCGTGTTGGAAAGGATAGATGTAGAAACCCTGGCCACGATAGTCGTAGTTGTAAGGCTCCATGAAAATCCACCACTTGTCCAAATCGCTTTCTGCGCCCAAAGTTCTTTCTTGACTCATTGCCGTTTTGCTTTGCTGTTCGAGCAATTTCTTGTAGTACAAAGTAAGCATATCACTTCGCAAGGTTTCTGCGGATGTCGTTTCTTCTTCAACAACCTCCTCTGTCAAAACTTCGCCGTCCAACTCAACAAGCTGTCCGGATGCCACGCGCAAGGAGATTCCTGCCTCAGTCTCGTATTGACCATCTTTCATGTCAACGGGCTTGCCCTCGTCATCCAAAGCCTGGACTTGGACACCCAATTCCATAGCGTCAGCCTCAGTGACCATAGTTGCGCCTGTAGTCAGGCTCACCTCAGCGTAAAAATTGCGCCCCTTGACTACACCCATCACGGCTTCATACAGCCTTTGCGCCATGCTTGTCTTTTTCACCTTGCTGCTCATTTGCTCTACTTGGTCAACGAAATAACCCTCAATGCTGAACCCCCGTACCTCGCCATTCTTGACGGACTCCCAAACTTCATCGTTGTCCACCTTTACGCGTACCATCCACGTTCCTTTGGGAACGCTCATGCCGTAGGACTTCGACTTGTCTTGATCGGGGTCTTGCACCAACCAACTCTCCACTACATGGACATCGTCGATTTTACTGGAGTGTTCGAACGTGTGTTCGCTTGTGCGCTTTTGCTCTAAGAACAATTCGGATGCTCTCTTCACTGTGTCCACGCTGAAGTACACGTCGTACTCCTCTTGGGTCTCCTCATCAAAGCGCGGGATGTTCTTGTCCGGAATCAGTGCCGGGCCAATTAGTGTCCGTTGCTCTTCGTCGATGGTAGCTAATGAGAGATACCGATTCTCCTTTGCAAGGAAAATGAAGTCGCTTTCGATTGCCGGGAACTTAACCAAACTCAACGCCTCAACCGCGAAGTTTTGTTGCTCCTCGTCTATCAGTAATTGTATGAGTTTGCGGTCTGCCATTAGCGTAGAATCTCGACTACTACACAATCCTGGCCTTGGTGAAATGCAGGGTACACGTGAACCGCTTCATATTCGCTTGCCACATTGTATGCCAAGTCCAAATAATCGTCGTCAACAGTACCTGTGTTAGTTGCAAAAAACAACTCACTTCCGAGTTGGTCAACCAGAAAGAACGAGTACTCTTCTAACTCATCGACGATAGCCTGTGCTGTATTTCTATTCACGTATCTCATATTAAATCAGTTTGCGGTCTGCCATTATCGCACTTCGACAAATACGTAAGCGGGTTCTTCAAAATCCACTTGACCTACAGAGTGTCCGGTAGACTCAATGATTCTAATGATTGAGTCAATCTCGTCTTCGTCCGCCAAGATTTCTAAGGAATAGTCCAAATAGCCAAACGCCAAATGAACTGTAAAGTCTTCGCGCTCTAAAGCGTCAATAGCTGCATCAATCCTCATTTCAACAAATGTCTTTAAGGTCTAATTGCGTCACAGAAAATGACATAGATGCCGTACCCGTATCGTTCGGGTCGATGGTCACAAACCTCATATCCATAGTCATACATGGAAAGGTCGTCGTACATCCAGTCCGGCATTACTGGTTCGCCCATGCCGCTCTCAATGTACTCAACGTACATCGTGTCCTCGTACTGCCATTCCACAAGGACATCAAATCGACTTTCTAACTGACGTGTGATTTCTTGCTGATTCATGTTTCTTCAGTATCCAAAACCTCCTGCGTCAATAACCAATTCCATGATGGTGCGGCCCGTTGGGTTCGGGTCCGTTGTAGCCCACACTCGGCGGGAACTGCCACTAACCCAAATCAAAGTCATGGGTTCATTTCCAATATACCCATCGTCTAAATCTCGCCCCATGTTGTAAATGAGGTCATCGAAATCGTCTGTGCCTTCGATATACTCTTCACCACCGTCATATGCATGCAACTCACCTAAAGTTGTGCCGCGAAGTTCATGTCGTCTATTCATCATTCAAAGTGTTGCACGGGCCATAGCAGAGGCTTGGTCTAACTGCGAACCCTGTAGTTGCGATTGTACGACAAATGCCGATACGTTGACGTTTTGGGCTGCATTGTTCTCAACATCAAAGTTCTGTTCGGGAACCAATGGCGAAGACATCTGCCGCCCTGCACCACCACCTGAACCTACTGCTCCTGATCCGCCCCCCGCGTCTGCGTCGTCCAAAATTCCTTTAATAGCTGAAAACGAAGATACTACACCCCCAACCATTGATAGCATATATCCGGCCATAAGGAATGGAGCCGCTGGGCCTCCAGCCGCAGACGCTTTAGACGCACCCTTGACAGCCTCAGACATTGCAATAGCTTGGTTCAATAACACCTCTGTGATGGCAAATCCTTTTGAGGCATTGGTTCCTTCCTCAGCCAAGCGGCCCATTTGACTTACAAGCCTGGCCCCTTCACCGACAGCCCTCGTTTTGGCGGCTGTAATTGCTTCTTGGTTCTTCTTTGCGCTCTCTAAATCTTCAGCGTTGTACTTGTCGTTGATGGCGTTTTCCTTCAACCTGCGGTCCTCCTCTAATTGAGTCGTGTCTAAGCCAAATTGATTGGCTTGATCTAAGAGCGCGTTGTACTGCTGTTCGTTCTCCATCAACGCAATCTCTCGTGCGCTCATGTCCGCTGTGTTGCGCTCTTGGAACGCTTTTTCTTCTGCGGTATCGATAGCCTTCTGTGCGGACTCCGTCCTACGTGCTAAGTCTTGCTCCTCCTTTTCAGCCTTTGCAGCTAAGTCAGCTTGCTCTTGGTTGTACTTGTCTTCAAAGTACACGCGCCTCTTCTCCTCATAGAACGCTATGATTGCAAACTTGGCTTCCTCGCTTTCCACCAAGGCTAACTCTTCCTCCTCTGATCGGCGCAGGTTGTCCAGGAACAATTGCTGTGCGCTCATGCTGACCTGCTCGTCTTGCAGTATCCGACGCTCTACCGCTTCCGTCTCTCGCTTCTCACGTTGCTCTCGTGCTTGTGCGGCCTTCTGTGCCAAACGCTCTTGCTCCCTTAATGCCTCCGCTGCTTCCCTTGCCGCCTGTGCTTCTGCTTCTTTCTCTTCACGCTGACGCTCTAATTCTTCATTCAAATCATTTTGCAACTCAATTTGACGCTTGATGATTTCGTTCCGTTCCTTTTCTAACGGCTGAATTTCCTTCTCTAACTCCGCACGTAATTTGGCTTCAGCGTTGGCCTTGCCTTGCGCACTATATCCCATAGACACCCACGACAATTCCGCCGCCGCTTGTTCCTCTCGCTTCTTGTTGATCTTCTCTTGGACTAAGGCCAATTGCTTTTGCGTTTCCTGTTGCGCAACATAGTTGGCTGTAGCGGCTGTTAGTCGTACAACCGCATCCTCCGCCTCTAAGTCAATGCCCGCCGCCGCTCTCACAGTTTGAGAAAGTTGGTCCTGAGCCACCTTGCGGTCTTTCAATTCTCGATTTAAGTCCGTAACAACTTCTAAGTATGGTTCGATAGCAGAAGTGGCCGCGATAATCGTTCTGTTCAACGCCTCTTGGTCTTTCTTTAGCTGACGTGTTTCCTCTGACGTAATGCCCAACAGGTCGGTGAACTTTTCCCAATTGGCAATCAACTCTCCAATGACAATAATCAGAGCGGGCAACCCAAGGGACACCAATGTCTTCTTAAAGAAACTCATGGAGCGTCCAGCCCTACGCACCGCCCTGGATGTCGATTGGAATCGACGTACAATAGACTGCATATTGCGAGGCAACAGGCCACCAAAAATCGAGTTCAATTCGCCGAACGATTGGCTGGCATTTTGCCCCGCTTGCGCTCCTGCCTGACCTGTTTGCCGAATGCGCCGCTGCAACCTATCTAAAGAAGCCTCCGCCTTAGAAGTATCGATTTCCGTATCACCAAGAAGGCTGTAAAAGTTAGCCATTGCTCCTGTATAGTTTGAATTTATGTAGCACTGATCCGCTTAGGCTGTAGTAACCATACCACCGCATATAAGGCTTGTAGTTATGGTACAACTGCTTTTGACTAATTCCGATAGCCGGACATACCAACTTACCCACGCTATCTATGTACTCACGAGTAGACATTGAATTCCATTATGTCGTTATCTTGGAAAAGGATGGTGTCGTTGTCTTGGAACGCCGCAACCAAAAATGGCTGTGTGGGTTTTAAGGCTCCTGTGTCGTACATGGTTGTACTGACTTCCACAAACCAATCATGTTCGCTTCCACCTACTCCCGTGCATTGCACTTGAAATGTGCTTCCACCTATAGAGTTGACTATGACTAAATCCACGCTAAATCCTGGCAATCCACGCGTATAGAGGGAGCCACTCGATTTGCTTGTATTGCTATCGATTGTAGATAGCAAGAACTCTTCTTCACCACTTGCAGAATCGCCTACATCTGTCCCTAACGTAACCACAGCTAACCAATCGACTTTTACAGTCAAGACTCGTTGCGGTGGAATCTTAAAGGTCGTTTGCCCAACTAAGGATTGAGCGATAGATGGAACTGCGAATCGTGTTGTGGTGGACATCCCCCATTGTTCCTGAGTAATGCCACTTTGTAGTTGAGTGTAAAAGGTTCGCGCCGCGTTACCCGTAAGACTCATACTTTCTCCGCTACTGCGGTTTACGACTCCTCCACCCGTGTCTTGCCCATTGTCTCCGGACTCGATGTCAACTGATCGGTTGTTGTGGACAGTGCAAGTGTTGTTCCCTGCGTTCCACGTGTATCCATAACTGACGCAACACAACTCCGTTGGAGATGTTGTAGCCCCTGCTCCGTCTTGCCATGTCACGCGACCATCTGCATTCACAGTTGGTGTTAGGCTGCAATCGTACAAGAACCCGTCGGCCCGCTTAAACAGAGTCAAGTTGCACAATCCGTTCGTGCCAACCTCGTAGTTGTCGATGGCGATGATTCGGTATTGCACGTTCTGTATGTTGACGTACCGCGAAAAGTCTAAGGCGTTGATGTCAATTGCTGATAGATACGCTTGACACTTTAACACCCTAGCATCGCGACTGAACAGCGATTGCAAGTAGTTGTACCAAAACTTGTCGTAAAGCCCATTGACCGCCAACCCAATTACATCGCTGGATGTGAAGTCGGGTGCGCTCAAAGCGTATTCTAAGCTAAAGATGTTGCTGTCCGAGCCACTGCCGCTGTATGGCGTGAAAAGCGGTGCAGCCGTCACCGCAGAATCTACAACGATTGGATTGTCTGTCAGGTCTTGCGAACCATGATAGTAGCACAATGCATTTGGCATACCCTCATAGGTCACTCGGTTCCCATCAAACGAAGACCATAGTTCGCTGATGACGATGTTTGGAGTGTTGACGTTTGTGTTCACCTCTCCATTACTCATCCACAAACCTTTGAGACGCGTGTTTCTCAATAGGGTAAATTGGTCTCCGACTACTAAATCCTCCGTGGCGAAGTCATTGCGGCTTTGGTATCGGTATGCTCCTTTACGGACTCCAAATTTTCGAGTGTAAAATCCATTGCGGTGATCCGTAGCCTCCGCTGGAGTCAACTGCATTGTGCGTGGCACATAGTCTGTGCTTGGCAAAATCTCCATTGGACCTTCAGCGTTGACTTTGCCTGTCCAATCAATTGGCCCTCCACCGCTTTCCAACCATTCGTCATAGAGTTGGAATGACACTTCTTTGGTGCGCTCAGAAACGTTAATGACCAAATTGTATGTGTCGCACAAGCCTTGAATAAATGTGTCAACCCCTGGGCCAAGCGCGTCCACAAATTGAATGCGCGTGGCATCGTCACCACCAACTACGTCAAATGCCGTGACAGCCCAAGTGATAGCCACTTGAACGCTTTGACTTACGCCGGAGTCACCTGTGGCTTGCATGAACAACGAAATAGTTGTACCCGCTTCAACTGCGATTGTGGGAGTCCAAGTGATTGCAGAGTCTAAGGAGTCTTCGTAATCCCACTCATATGTAGCTAACGTGTCACCGCCCAAAACGTTTAGGCTGGCTTGAAAGTTGGGCGTTGGAGTCGTTCCGGTATATGCCGTAGTCAAAAACGTAAACTCAAAAGACACGTTTTGATTGACTTGTGGAGACCACCCAATGACACTAAGTTGAGAATCCGGGTCGTAGAAAGGGGCCTGTGGCGGTGCGTCCCAATACGTTACCCGTGGCGTACCATACGCTGCATTAGTTCCACAAAACAATGTGTTTTGACTGCCCAGGCTTTGCACCGAAAACCCATAGGCCAGTCTTGTAGGCAACGACTGACTTCCAAGCCCGCACATCATGTACAGGTTTTCAGAGTTGTATGTTGTGTCGCTGAAAAAGCAGTTGGCCGTGTCTCTCGTAAACCCCGCGTAATTCAAGATTTCGTCAACCAAGTAAGGCACATTGACACATGGCCTAAAATTTTGGAAGCGCACTTCCGTATCCCAATAGCCTAAGTAATAGGCCGGATAATCTAAGCCTTGTTGCAGCGGTATCCCTACGTCGGTCAACGCATAGATGATAGTGCTTAACGGCAATGTGGTTCCCGCAGGTTGAGTACCTGTAAACGTGTTCTGTACGTTGCTGGCCGTTAGCGCATGGTCTAATGGACAAAAGACATTTCCCGCTGTGTCTCTCCATACATCCGACCACGCGCGTCCTTTGATTGCGTCAAAGAAATCCGCCGTCTCAGAGAAGAAGCGGCATTTGTACACGCGGGCGGATACATCGATGGAAGTGACTTGGATGACCCCGTCCATGATTGGCACTTGGTCGTCTAGCAAGCGACCGCTGGTCTTCTTGTTTAGATCAAAGTCTGACGTTTGCAATGAAGGCTCCTGTTGGTGACCAAAGAAGGTGTTGTTGACCAACGAAAAGGGCATCTCAAACGTCAAACTAAACGGCGCAGTCTTGACGTTGGGTCGCCGCAAATCAGAAATGCGAAACGACAACTCCACAGACGTAGACGGAGAGTCCAGGAGTTGGTAGTCGCCGTCCTTGTATCCGTAAATAGCTATCATAGCGTCATGGGCTGAGGCTGATTAGACAACATCATGTCGAAAGTGTACTCTCTTATCTCCGGATGGAACTGCTCAATGACGTTCAAGGACTTCGCGTCAATGACACATGGCAGTAGGGTTGGTGAGTCGCTTTCAGGGTTAGTGACGAACACCGAGCGACTCCGCAAAAGGCTTTCTATGGCTCCGTTGTCTTCCTTTATGCGAACGCCTGTCGCTACGTTAAACGTGCGTTGCAATGATGTGACCATCCTATTGGTTCCCCTGTCTTGTGCGCTATACGCAAAGTTCGTCGTGCCACTTGTCGTGAACCAATTGCCTCGGACTGTCTCATACCTCTTGTCTGTGTATGTGTTGCGAACTCTCCAATTTCCTGTGGTGTACATCTGCTCCCATCCGCCGAACTGATTGAGCCATTGAAACCTTAACTCTTGCGGCGCACATTGGTCAGTCAAATAGAAGGTATGCGTCACGCTCTCGTTTACTGCTTTTCTAAACTGCAACGTGTACCGAGTCCAACCACTATTGCCCGCATCTGAAGGTCGTACCGCGCCCGCGCCGTGATCGTCCAAATCCTGTGGGTAGCAATAGAACCTCATGACCGCATTTTCCTGAGCGGAACCTGTGGCATATGTCGCCAACGTAATGTCTGTCGCGCTCAATAGGCCACTCGCCCCGTAATAGGTGATGCGCACCTTTGTTGCCGCATCTGTGGTTTGGTCATACACGAAGTCAATGCTTCCCTTCTCATCGGCTCTCACATCGTATCGCGGATTGTATTGAGGCCAACCTGATGACGTGAGCATTCGGTCTGTCGCGCTGTTGTCTAACGCGAAGCTGTTGTTGCTGTTTTCGGCATACCCTGACGTGTCTTTAAGTGCCTGTCCGCTATAGAAGAGTTGGTCAGTGTCAATAACCGTGCTGGCATTGGCAATGGGTGCGCCTGTGGCCGTTGCCGCTTGCTCACTGCCAAAAGTGAATTTGAATCTCTGCGCACTCTCTGCTGGAGCCATAATAGCCGCCGACTCTGCGGGCAAGGTGTGCGTGAAGTAGGCTTGCAATATTTCTGCTAAGTCAAACACGCCCACATCCTCGCTGTTTTTTGGGATGCGTAAGGTTGCGGCTGCCACATAGGTACTGCCGTTGTAATGCTCAATGGTACACGTGTAGCTGAACTTGTATGTTCCTACTGATGTCTCCTTGACTACATAAATGACCGGGTCGTACACTGGGTACGTGTCCAATATCGTAGAGGGTCGTTGTGTTATGCTGATTGCCATTATGCCTCAATCTTAATCTTGAACTTCGTTGGGAACTCATTGCTATCCATGTACGTTCTGATGTCCACCTTCCATGCCCCTGCGAGTTTGCCGTTCCAACGTCTCCAAGCCGCTTCCCACGGCTTCTTAATAAATGGAAAGGGTTCAATACCATAGCGATAGACGTTGCGGCTAATCGGGTAACTCATCTGCTCGTAACTCATGAACCGCCCTGCATCATCTCGGAATTGAAACCGCTTGGTACGCAACCACCCTAAGATACCTTCCCTGATTTTGCCTTTACCCGTTTTGCTACCAAACTTGAATGGGCTGTCTGGAGCGCGGTTTGTGTATGGCTTGGTGCTTTTCCCACTTGGGTTTTTTGGTGGTGTGAATGGTCCCGCTCCCTGTACGCCCTGGTCTACATACGGACCATAGGGTTCACCCATCATAGCCATTTGTATGATAGTGTCGTTCTTGACCTTTAGGTTGACACCAAGGCTGTCCTTCAGCCTTCCACTGGCAACCTTGTCTCCGGCTACCAAAGCCTTTTTTGCATCGCGCACCCACTGATCGCCCATGCGATGCAACACGTCCGTTGTGTTTTTCAGCTTGACCTTTTTGGTTCCCTCATTTGAGGTTTGCCATGTCAGCTTGAGAATCTTGCGGTCGTAGAGTGCCATTTAAGTGATAGGGATGTCACACAACTCCAATGCATTGGGTACACGTATGTTCATTTGACAATCCCAACCTGTTAGCAGGTTGTCATATGACGCAGTGAACGGACTGCACTGAACAGGCATTCCTATTCCGTATTGTACAGGCACTACAGATTGGTTGGAGTTGTAGAAACTGGCAATGCAATCCTGCATGATGAGCAGGGTATCCGTGTACACGATGTCTAAATTGGGCAACTGCTGCTCGATGACCAAGTCAGCCACGATGATGCGGTATTGCAATTCCGTGAATCCTACGCCAATCTCCGCGTTCTCTACTTGAGCGTAAAGAAAAGGGAACAGCACCACGTCCATCTTGTCAATGTCCATTTCCTCCACAGAGTTCGTATAGAACTGCTTGAGCTGTTCGTGTCTATCCACAAACGTTTTGAAGGCTGTTTCTATGTCACTTACTGTTTGCATTCACCTTGACGTTATCGGAGGTTTGCGTGTCCTGTTCGTAGCACAAGAACGTAAAGACTTGCTCTACTGGAACCAGGGTCACAGGTTCAATTTTCAAGATGTCTCCATCTGCTAATCGATACAGGGTCTGATACCATCCCCACTTGTTACCTAATGCCGACCCTTCTCCTCCTCCTTCAAATAGCTGATTGAATCGACGGACAATCTGTTCGCGATATTCAAAAAAAAAACCATAGCCCCTAACGCCACGCTCATTGGGGCATTCTTCATCGCCAACGTCTTGGACTCGCATGGCTCATACGCCTCGATGATGTAGTGTTCCCGGAGTTGCTCCTTGATTGGCCTGTACAAGATGGACATGACTTGGTGCAAGCTGTCAAAGAAACCTTGCTTTGCATAGGTCTCTAAGTCGATGAACTCACCAAGTTGCAGCTTAGTGAAGTCAGGTATAAACCCGTACTCCCTGCCGCCAAACTCCATCTTTGGAATCAAGTCATGTGTGTGTTCACTCTGACCCATAAGCCAATCCAACTTCTCGTAGACCTTGTCTAACGTCCTTAGCGTCAAACCCTCGGCTACGCTTGGCTCCAAGTTGCAAAGTATGCGCACCCCTTGTACAGCCCTCCACCTTGGGTCTTCGCTCTTCTTCCATACTGCGTCCAACTCTTGGAACTGACCAATGGTGATGCTGTCGTAGTCTGCGGGTATCTGAATGTTGACCTTCATTGCATATAGTATTGTCCCGTTTTGCGAATCAGCTTGTTCAGGCAAACATACCTCACCGCATCGATAGCGTGATTGAATTCGTCGCGTGGTACGTTGAGCATCCTGCCCTCCTTGTCTGTCTTCCACTTGTAGTTGCGAAACTCCTTCTGTGTGTTCAGCGCGTCCTCGTGGATGTGCAACTTGTATCGTCTCATCGCGTCAATACCAATGCGCACCGAGTCCGGCCCCTTCTTGGCTGGCTTGATGTTGAACCCCTCTCGATGGACTTCGTCTATACTCTTTGGCTCGGCTGAGTCAGCTACGATTTCGTCTGTCCTGGCTATGCCATGCTCCCGCAGTTTCTCGGCAATGTCAGGGTTGGTTAAGCCCCCGGAGTAAACTAACTCTTGGATGTATAAGTCACCGCCATCTACGTACACTGCAACCACTGCGGTCGGGTCATTAGTGTAGCCCCAGTCCAACCCATAGGCAACGCGCTTCGCGTGATCGGGCAACTCTGTATATGTCTCGGTTTGGAAGATGGTCTCCCGACTGACACCTCTTTCGCCCAACCCATAGATGCGCCAATAGTTCTCGTCCGTGTCTCGCAGCCTTTCGATTTCCTCGATTACCTCCGGTTCCAAGAACGGGTTGTCTTTGTACGTCGTCTTAAAGAAGGTTGCGTCGTCGCGTGGGATGATGTCGTCGTAGATGTAGCTGTACTCATCAGACGGGTTGTAGTCCATGATGATTCCTGGGCCGCCTTCGATACCCACAGTCCGCAAACTGATTTGCCGGAAGAACTCTAAGGATAGTTCGTTCGCCTCATTGAGGAACGCCAGTGATCGCTTCCGCCCTCGGATTTTTTGTGCGTCGTCCGCGCTGATGAACTCCCACATATTGCCAAACAGGGCATAGGTCTGCTCCGTCTTGTTGTGGTTGGCCTCCTCGTACCAATCCTCCCTATTCAATATCTCCATAAAGTCACGCAGGATTGAGCCACGCAGGGAAGGGAAGGACTTACGTACCACAGTGATGACTAAGCCCCCATCCGGGTTGGCATAACACAACTCACACAGCGCAGTCAAAATGGAAAAACTCTTGCCACTACGCGTTCCTCCTTGGTGGACTTGGATGCGACTCGTGCATTCCTTGACGTTGTAGTATGTGGTCGGCTGCTTCATTGGTGCTTGTTAAGCCAATTGACAAATGCCTGATGGCTTTCGAACGTGTTCCACACCCCACCTGTTGGGTATCCCATCACCTTGTAGTGATAGATGATGCCACTGACCCTGTATTGCCCTGGCGATGCAATTGACCATTGGTGTCCGCTCTGCGTTAGCAGACTCTCTAACATGGCTTTTGACGCTGTCCTGTCTTTCCTTGTCATTCGCAAATAGGTTGCGAGAGTGTTGTGTATTCTTGTGTTATGACAGAACAGAAGAGACTCAAATTGCTCAAAGCGTCTATCCGACGCAACATCTACAACCTGCGCACCTTGAACTTGTCAAGCGAATGGAGAGAGTGGAAAGGCTACGAACCGGAGGCGAGTTCTAACTACGCTATGGAGTTGAGGTTTCGACGCTCCATCGTCTCGTTCGGGCGTTCGGATTACCTGAAGCACTTCGCCAAACACGAGAGGCGCAGTTAATCCTCTTTGTCCAACCATGTCGTATCAGACGCGTCCGTGTCCACCTGCTCAAACCAAGTAGGGGCTTTGGGCGCGTCTTTTACGTTTAGTTCAATCTCCTGCTGCTTGGGCAGGAAGTAAGGCAGTAGCCCCGTCAGAGCCTTGACATACTTCTCGTCGCTCTCCTCCCTAATCCTGTCTAAGCTGTCTTCAATGTGGTCTACCTGACCCTCCATGATTGACCGAAATAGGATGCGCTTGTCAGCCGTCACCTTGTTCGCTGATCCCTTCGGTCTCCCTGCTGGGTTTCCGCTCTGTCCTTTCTCAAATGGCATTAAATACCTCCTCCTTTGCGATTACGTGCGGTGCGGTCATACTCCTCGCGTATAACTAGCTTGATGTATTCGTCGTCTACGATACGCTTGCTTGCATCGTATCGACCCTCATAATCTAAAGCCTCGACAACGTACATAGCTAACGTCTCTATGTATCCGCCCATAGGGTGAACCTCTACTTCGCCGTCTGCACTCATCTCTTCAATGAGGTCAACGACGTAGCCATGAAAATCTGGAATATCTATACTAACCATTACTTGACCAATTTAAGAATTGCTATCCAAGCGGCGGGTCACCTCATGCTGTTTGTTGTTCGTTGTTGTTTACAATCAAATGCGTCCAAAGGCTATGCGCCGTACCCAAGCAGTCAATTCCTTTTGCGATGGTGCGTTGCTGTACTGAGCGGGTTCATTCCTATTCGCTATGTAATAGTGGATGTCTACCCAAGCTGCATCGTCATAGCACAGGGGGCAGTGTTGTTCTTCCTCCCGTTGCCTGGCTCCACAGCACATTGAAACTATCTCTGTCATGTGCCTAATATACTTCATCTATGTAATCGCAATGCTCCATGCACGACGGGCAAATACCGATGTCTTGGCTTGCCCCAACCGGAGCCGCCCCGCAACACTCGCTCACTTCTTCCATCTGTGTATCATCCTGTAGTGTCCATACAAAGCCAACCACCGCGCATATCGCACGAGTCTGTCCATTTGGTATTCGTCTTCAGTCATGTATCCTGGCTCGGTTCAATGCGTCGATTGCAATCATTGCCTCTAACTCTATCAGCAAGACCTTTACTTCTCTGAGTTTAGCCTTGTATGCATCCAAGTCTCGGATGACATCTTGTTGCTCTGCTGTTGCTGTTCTCATTTGTTCCTCCGTAAGAATATCTGCACCTCTTCATGAGGCACTCCCCCTTCCTTTTCTGATGTCGCTACCAACAGGTTAAGTAGGCGCGGGTACATCTTGCTTTTACTATCTCTGCACGTTTGCAGCATATCCAATTTCACCTCTGAGGTCATGCCAAGCACCCACTCTTTGAAGTCGTGTGACAACTGCCCGTCACGGTCATAAAATCCCTTCTTGTTCATTGATTGCGTTGAATATCATTTCTACTAATGGAACTACGATTGCGTTCCCGTAACACTTGATGCTTTCCCTTCTCCATTTTGAAAAGGTAATTCCGTCCAATTCGGTGGGAAGCCCATCATCTCCGCCACAAACCGGGGACTGAGTTGGGAATCTTTGGAATCGTACCCTTGCGTCTGATCCATATGGTACACGTTCCTCAGCAGACTCTTCCGTGCCGGGTTGTTGTCTATGCTCGTTGGTGGGTACGCCCCCTTGAAATCCGTTGCCGTCGGAGTAGGTAGCATCTGACTCTTGGCCAAGTCGTGTAACTGAGCCGAGAACTCCGTGCCCCCTTTGTTCTGCCTCTTGCCGTTCGCATTGACTTGCACTGCTCCGCCGCTGACATTCTTGGTCGTTGGCGTTGGTAGCATCCCTAGCCGCGCGTGTTGCTTCAGTGGGTTCTGTAGGTTTATGCCCTTGGCCGCGTACTTCGCTTTGTCCTCTTCCCACTTCTCCGGTGTCCGTGCGCTGTTGTAGTCGAACCGCGTCGGCGTTGGTAGCATCTGCTGGACCTGTGTTGCCAAGTTTGGAATGAGTGTCCCGTTCGGGTACTTCTCCATCCGTTTTTGGAACACCTCTAAATCCACTGGATTCTCCTTGGTGGTTGGAGTAAGCAACAACGTAAAGTCTGTCCCGTCTGTGCGAGGCTTCGACGCTGCAAGCAGGAAGTATGGTTGGGAAGACTTCGTAACCGAGACTTTCCAAGTCAGAGACAATTTCGTTGAGTACCATCCCTTCTGTCCCCTCAGTCCCATCGCCCCAACCAAGGAGACCGCGAACGTTCTCGCCCACGACCCATCGGGGCATAACCTCTGATATAACTCTAAGCATTTCGGGCCAGAGATGTCTATCGTCGGATGTCCCGGCCCGCTTTCCCGCTGCACTAAATGGCTGACAAGGGAATCCACCTGAAATACACTGTACACGTCCTCGAAACGGAGTTGCATCAAATTCTTTTATGTCTGTGAATGTTTCGGCCTCCGGGAAATGATGCTTTAGCACCTTTCCAGCAAACTCATCTTTTTCGCAGTGGAAGACATTAGTCCACCCTACGTTTCTTGCGGCTAAGTCAAAGCCGCCAATGCCGCTAAAAAGACTTCCGTGAGTCATGATCGGTGAGTTTCTGTATGTCCTCTGATAAGACACCCCCCTTCGATATGGGTAGTTCTAAGGCAACCATCATCACAGCCATAAAATCTATATAGCCTAATTCGGCATGAGCGTCTTTCACGTACTCCAACCTCTGTTCGTATGTGAGCCGGGTGAGTTGCGCTACAATCATTTGGCGCAAGTGCTTCTCTAACTTCATAGCGCAGGAACGTTTAGGTTTTCCATATGGTCGTTTGCCAATCGCTCAAAGAAGCCTTCTTGCCTCCCCTTGTTGATCCAACGCATATACCTAAAGTCCGTGCGCACCTTTGCCATATGTTCATGGCGGCTCTCATGCACTAAGCAAAACCTGTCTTCGTGGTCTTGCGCAATAACACCCATGTCCATCAGTGACGACAGTCTACTGGTTAGGGTTTGGTGAGGTATGGAACACGCCGACCTCAACTGCTCAATGTCCGATGCACCTGCCGCTTTGACTAAGGCGTACACCTCCTTTTGTTTGCTTGTGTAACTGCCGTCCTTGAGTTGCTGCATAAATGTCTCTCTGCTTTTTCTACTCATCCAACTTGTTCTTATAGTGGTTTATGATTCTCTCTGTTTCTTGACGATAAAACTCCTCAAACGACATAGGCGACTCTTTCACTTGGTGCAGTTTGTATAGCACCGCGCGTAGGCGTTGGGACTGCGACTTTTTCGTGTCGTAGTCAGTGAGGTCAACCTTGTCTAAATGTGCCAACTCGTCGCGGTCGGCTTTCTCTCCAGGACGAAAGTACAGGATTCCGAAAGAATCGCACATCTCGTCTATCTCCATTATGTCGCCACTTGTCAACTCCTGCGTGTGGAAACGGATGCTGACTGAGCGGTCTTTGCGACGGCTATACCCATCAAGTACAGCCGCTAAGGTCAATTTGTCTCGCACGACGCGTCGTATATCGCTTGCATCTCATCCAATGCTTTCGTCGCACATGATCCGCAACGCCTCCACTTTGGCTTAGTGATGCCAAAATCCATAAAGAGCGTAGTCAACGCCGTTGCCTCTACAGGCTTTAGCCGACCCCGACGACGTGCAGGTACAATCACAGAAGTCCACACTTGCTTCTGTCGGTCGTCCATTTTCTTATCTCCCAAGTATGGAAACATCTCATTGAGTTTGGCCTTCCGGTCATCACATCCACAGTCATCTCCTAATACCGCTTTAACTACTGCCTTTATTCCTGTGGCCTCTGTGACCTTTTCGATTGTGTCGCCTAAACCCTGGCTCTTCTTTTTGCGCGGCGCACGTGGCTTCTTCGGCGCGGGTTGCTGTTTTTTGTCTGTCATAATGAATTGAATTTTTGTCTATATCTATCTGCAATATCTACAATTTCTTGTGTCGTCCACTTCTTCAGCACCATGCCCTCCTGCACCAATCGTTGGGCTGTGCCTTCGCCATGCGTTTGATCTAATCGGATTCCAAAGGTGTATTGCTGACCTCCATTGCTGATATTACATCTGACGCACTGGGGCTTTACATTGGTCTCTGACCATCTTACAGAATACTTAGCCCTGGATTGAAAGTGACCGGCTTGCATCTCATGCTTCCAATCGCCAACCATGCCACAGGTGAAACACCTGACCCCACCATTGGTCATAGAGGCACTCTTTCGCACAAAGCGACTAAACCATGTGTCAGCCCTTTTGACTGCGGCAGAGCGAGATGGTTTTTTAGCCATTGTGTTTGCGCTTCAAACGTGATCCAATCCCGTCTTGGATTTGAGCCGGGCCTGTGTCTTCTGGTATTTCAAATTCCACGTTGCCCAACCACTTCTGAGTTTCCTTTGTCGTGCCGCTATGCTCGTGGTGAATGCGCTCTAAGATTGGTGCGCGTACTTCACCCTCGTAGGTGCGGATGCACTGCAACAACTCCGGTCCCTTCAGCCGCTCGAAGAGCTGAACATCTCCTTTGCGTATTCGGTCGAAGGCGATTTTGATTTCTTCCACCTTCAACGTTGGGAAGTCTTCAATGATGGAGCGACACACAAACTCCAACTCATCGTCTGTAGCAATGGTTTTCTTCATGTCCATCTCCTTGCATAGTCCAGCGACCTCCTTTAGGATGTAGCCCCTGGTTGCTTCCGGAGCCAAGCGCAATGCCTTTCGGACGCTTGTGCCTTGCTCCCACGCGTCGCGCGGCTTGATTTGAATGCGCCTACCCGTTAGCAATGAAATTGCCGATGCCGTCAGGGGTAAAGTTGTCAGGGCTGAACCCTCGTTTTTCTGATCTAAATGATTTTTCATTGCGTGTCCAATTTCGGGCCGCAGCTTTCCAATCCTTGATTGGCTTGCCTCGACCTTGCGTCCATCCGTTTGCCGTGTAGTAGTCTGTGAACTTTGCGGCCTCGGCATTAGAACTGCCTAAAAACACAAAGTAATCCTCAACCACAATTTGGTCAGCGGGCGCACTCTCAGTTGTTTTTCTCTTTGGTTTACTCTCTTGTTTACTATGCGGGACAATTTGGCTCGGCTGATGAGACACTTCTGTCCCGGCAGACGCGTCAATATGTCCCGGCAGACGCGCAACAAAGTGACGTGTGCGTCCATTATTGCTCATCTCTATGACCAACTTGGACTTGACCAAGTCACCCATAGCGCGGGTAATCGTTCTTTCACTTACCCCGAACTCATCGGCGGCTCTCGCCCTGGACTTAAACCACGTGTGTCCATTGCCACTAAAGCAATGAATGTCTGCCCACAGAAAGCAAGCGACAGCACCCACCCTCATCTCCAGGATTTCTATCGGAATCCACAGCCCCTTAAATTGACGGGTCATAGCCCGTACTTCGTTGTCTGACATCTCTCGTTTAAGTGTTGATTGACTTTGCGCAACCATATGCGGTATGTTGACGGGGTCTTCACCTTGTAAGGCAAAACCACTCTATACAACAAACACCGACGCAGGTGCTTGACTTCTTCAATCGTCAGATTTTGTAGCCAATAAGTCAGATTCACGACGCTGCACTAATTTACTGAGCAAGTTTAAGTCTATGCTCTCCCGCAATTTAACGTGATGCATGAGAAGTTGGGAAGGTGTCTTGTTGTAGTATCGATAGATGGTCCTGTATGGCAAGCCCAAATACCTATCCAACCCCCTTTGCCCCCCGTGTACCTCATCGATGTACCCTAACAGGCTTACCTCTTCTTCTTGTTTTGTCATCTGTTTTGCTCTGATCGGTAAAGCATGACCCCGTGCAACTCACGGGGCCGTACTTGTCTCCGCACTGCGAACAATGCATTTGGTTTTTTATCGCTGACATCAGAAGGGCAGGTCTTCGCCATCATTGGGCTTTGACTCCTTTACCTTTTCCAAGTAGGTGTCAAAATCCTGGCTCATCTCCCACATATGCTTTGCCGTACCCGCCAACCAAGGCAGGTCAATCTTGCTTGGGTCTGCACTCGTACTCGTCATGAATTGGATTGCGGCGTTGACCGCCCATTGCCTTCCGACTTGGTCCCAATCTCTGTCGTCCTTTTGAGATGACCCGCCACTGGACCGAGTCGAAAAGTCTCCGGGTTTTCTTACGCTACCCGAATTGCCACGTGCGCCCGACTTCTTGACCTCATAGGCCGCAGGTTCACCAACGCCCACTGCTGCGGAGTTCGTTTTGTGGAACGCAGTCAATGTCGTTCCGTCTTCCATTGCGTAATCGTACTTGTACAACTCCACACCCACTTCCGGATTGAAAGTGCCTGTGAACTTCACGCTTACTACTTTACTCTCTGTCATAACTCTCAATTATTTGGTTTTCGATTTCTGCTAAATTAAGTCCGCACAACTCTTCGATGCACGATGTGACCTCTATGGTTACTTTGTCGTCGGTCAGAAAGACCTTTTGGATTTCAATGTCCATCGGGGTTGATGGCACGTCGTAGTCGTGGCTCTCAACAGCGGGATGGACGCAATAAAAAAAGAGCGCGGAAACCGCGCCCATTGGATGGGAATAAGTACCTGTAGCCATGCCTTATGACTCCAAGGCGTTAGCCATTACGTCCAAGCAGATGCCATGCACATCTGCGTCATTCTCCTTGCACCACTTGATGCATTGGTCGTGATAGTAGTGAATCAAGACGCGCTCCCAAATTGTCAAGTCTGCCTCACGCAGACAATCCCACGGGCAGTCGTCCATATGGTATCCCAACCCATGCTTGTGCAGTAGAGTCAAGTACACTTCTACTTTCTGTCGGTCCATCAAGGCCAAAGGAGTGATGCCAAAGTCCTTGAACATAGGGTGCTTTGGTTGCATGACCTTAAACAGCCAATCAGTGAAGTCAGCCACATCGGTGAACTTGCCGTCGTGGTCGCCGTAGATGTCAATGGTCTCGTCGCAGTATGGTCCCGCAAACACTTGCGCAAAGTCGAATCCTTCATCGGGATTGGCAAGGAAGAACCTTAAACCCTTATCAGAAGGGTCGCAACCATAAGGAGCAATGACACAACTAAACGCCGCGTCGTTGAGGTAGGTTGAGTCTGACACGATAGCCTCTGCAACGTGTGGCGTTTGGCCTTCGATGTGGGCGAACAAAGCACGAGCCTGAGCGTGATGGTCGGTGTCGCTGTGTAATGGTAGGCAGAAGGTCAAGTCTTGCGTGACCTGTGATGGGGTGGGTTGTGTTTCTCTCATGCCGCAATATACATAAATGTGTGCATAGTGCCAAAAGAAATGGCCCCAAGCATACGCCCAGGGCCACCCCATAAACAGAGAGAGAAGGCCCGGATGAACTCAACAACCGGACCCATAACAAATCTAAGCAATCCTACCGGACCTTCTCTAACAAATCTTGAATATGACTTGCAGTGCGCGTAGGGAACAAATGGATATTATCCTGGACAAGGTTGACGAACATCTTGTCCTTGTCAGATACGAAGTAATGCTCCAAATCGTCGTACAAGTCATTAGGGTCTGCCGTCCGACCATGTTGGTCAATACCCATCATGTTCTGATCCATGAGGTAGTTCAACCCTTGGACAGTCAGGTCAAAAAGTTCCGAGATGATAGAGTTGTAGCCAACCATAATCCAATCACTTCTTGGTCACCTTGCCTTTGATGACTGATCCAAATACGATGGCCTGTACTACCCGCTTGACTACGTCCAAAAACTTGTCGTCTTTTTCAGTTTCAGTGAGTCCAGTGTAAGTACCTAAAAAGGTAATAAGTCCCAAGAGCAGTTCGCTCCAATTTGCTGTAATCAATTCCATTTGTCTTATCCGTAAAGTTCAATGTAAACTACGAAGCCCTGAAGGTCTACGTACATCCCTTTTTGTTCTGCCATCTCAGCCACTGCGTATGCGTCATCGTCAGACCCGCACACAACTTCAATAGCCGGAACGTCTTTTCCTGGTCTAACAGGGTCGATGTAATCCAAGGAGTAACCATGTTGGGTCACGCGGTCGGCAATCCTAATCACCAAGTTTTCTAATTCGTCAAACATCCTTATTCTTTGTACTTAAATAAGGCGAACGCGGTACTCCATATGACCCGGAGCAGGGTAATCAAAAATACGAGACACGATTTCGTATCCGTAATCGTAAATGATGTCTTCCAACTCGTCTCCTTGCGCAGGCGTCAAATATCCTTTGTTGCCTTTGATACGCATAGACAGCAATTGGTCACCACGAACACCTCCCAAGCCGCCTGGCCCGAAGTGAGTGTGGTCAGCTAAAAACGGCAGGCGGTCCAACTCGTCGGTCAAATCGTTGTATGTCTCAGTCATAGTATGAATGAATATTTTTCCTGCACGTCAAAGGACGGACAGGCTTTATTACTGAATTCGTTGTGTCCATGCAGCGTCAGGTTACCGAATACCATACGCAGGGCGCGTACAAGCATTAAAAAGGTTACGTCCTGATGGATGGTCATTGTGTCTGCAACTTCGCCAGTATCGGTCAGTCCTCCAATATAGGCGACACCAATAGAATCAACATTCTCATGTTTGACGTGTGCGCCTTGATCTGCAACGGGACGACCTAACGATAACTCGCCTTGCGGGTGAATGACGTAATGGTATCCGATTTTCTTAAAGCCCCTGGACCTATGCCACTTGTCTATATCCGCCACACTTACTGCTTGACTTTCACGCGTCGCCGTACAATGAAGTATGATGCGCTTAATGTCACGCATTCACGCGCCGTCCTCCAACCAATCAATAACGTCTTGCACGTCCATAGACTGCTCCAACGGATGTGCGCCGCCCGCGTTGTAGATAGAGTACCCGTATGACCCCTCGTCAACAATGTCATACTCCTGATTACCCAGCACAAACGTCAAAATGCCTTGGTACATCTCATAGGGCCACCCGGTCTCTTCAAACCATTTTCTTATCTTATTCATCTTTTTTTTGTTGTCTTGTTGTATGTCACAATAGTTGCCAGTCTTCAGCCATCACATCTACCCTATCGCAATTCGGTAATTGTTGCAACACGGCATTTTCGTAATCCTCCTCTCTTCGCGGCTTCCATTTGCCTCTCACGTCCGGACCCATTGCGCTGCGGTCTCCGCTAATAACGTCGCGCCAATCAACGCCGCCATACAAATCGACATAGAATCGAATGTGCAGACGGTTGTAGCCAAAGTCAGCTATGCCGGGTTCTCCGTTGACCCCTTTGGGGGGGTCAAAATCTATGTCCTCTACCCCTTGTTGCCGGAGGCATTCTAAATCGCCAAAGACCTCAATGTACAATGCTATCGTTTCCGTCATCGAGCCGTTTTAATAGCCTTTGCTAATGTCAAAGGCTCTACCTACCAATTCCCAAATCTCTTCCATTGCGCCGGGGTTAGTGCTGTTTTGGTAATCTTCAATAACGTCTAACGCATCGGCTAAAGCGTTCTGCACTTCTCGTTCTACTGGTCGTTTCATCGCATTCCTTTTTCTGCTAAGAGCAATTTAATGTCGTTGACTGCCGTCACAAGGTCAGTCAAAATTTTTTTTACCTCTGTCTCCTGACGTTCCAGCAGAGCGATGCGACCCTTTAGCCGTCCCACTTCTTGCGTCAATTTCAGGTAGACACCCACAATGCCCGCAAGCAAAGTCAATATTTCAAATACGCTGATCGCCTCCATCATTCTTCCGTTCCTGTGTCCATTTGGTCTTGAGGCCAATCGGGGCCGTGTACAATGTCAAAAATCTCTTCTACGTTGTATGGCCCTTGCACTGGATACACAAACTCATACGCAGGTTCCGGATTGTCATACTTCAAAACAGACTTAGTGCCGTCGTTGCTGTACAGGCACGTATCCCATCCAGTCTCCAAAAAGTATTCAAACGTAACCACATCGATTTCTCGTGCGTCCACTACAAAGTATCGTCTGTCAGGAGGTATCCACATTAGTTTATTGCTCCGTAGGTACTGATATAAGCATTGTAGTTTTGCAACACGTCCGCAGGACTGAGCGTGGTGCTATACAACAGGCTTTCCTTTATGCTTGATGGCACGTGTGTTCCCAAACTACCATTCGAGTTTGCCGCCCTCTGTAGTTGCCATGTAGCTGGACCTAATCGAACTTGCGTAGAGGTTCCGTATTGCGTTTTTCCACGAGAGTTTGGACGATCAGTTGAAGTCCATCCGCCTGAAGATTGAGTCGGCGCACTATACGGCTGACCATTTATGTACCACCTTAGTTGGTCGTTACCACTGGCGTTCTTGTCCCATGTCATCGCAAAGTGGTAGAACCTATCGGGATAAAGTTCGTTGCGCCCGCGCGTAGAATTGTATTGGAAGTCTACTGACGGGGTGGAAGGCCAAAAGAAGTATGCGGCTGAACCATATGCCCATGCATTATACTGCGTCCAATACAGCGAACGAATAAATAGACACCGCTTTCCTCCTGATTGTTGCCTTGACCCCCAATGCGTCATACTTAAACTGTTACAAAAACCTGTCGTTCCATCTTCAGGAAAAGCCGCAATCCAACACGCGGAATAATTATTGGGCATCGTAGCAACAGGAGAGAGGGGGTAGAAGTGATCTCCACTTTGCCACGTCAATTCCCCGTAGTCATCGACCCCATCGAACAGAACGTAATTGTCTCCAGCCACAGGTTCTGACGCACCATTGTACAACGTTACAACTCGACTATTGCCGGATATGTCGTTCCATGATGTAGCACCTGGACCGCTGTAGCTACTGCTATCTGCCGCGACAAGATGCAATTCCATTCCTGCCGTAACATAAGATGTTGACGGAGCA